>Ga0247839_1000035_pt1 | contig 198756 bp, 200 predicted proteins | sample LaCruzMarch2015__6_FD_192405 | JGI IMG/M metagenome (GOLD analysis project Ga0247839, IMG submission 192405) | Freshwater microbial communities from meromictic Lake La Cruz, Castile-La Mancha, Spain - LaCruzMarch2015_16m | ecosystem: Environmental > Aquatic > Freshwater > Lake | place: Spain...
TGTTAAATTGCATCTAAATTTGACCCACCAAATGCATCGAATATTGACCCACCCTTGAGCTGTTTATTCTATCTCTAAAGTTAATTTAAGATCACTTTTATTCACCTCCTTTTTTGGTTTGTTTGCACTGTGTCTAAATCGATAACTATCGTTACCTGTTTCTACAATATGGCAACGGTGTGTGAGTCTGTCGAGTAGCGCAGTAGTGAGTTTCTGATCTCCAAATACGCCTGTCCATTCAGCAAAGCTCAAGTTGGTTGTAATCACCACACTGGTTTGCTCATAAAGCTTACTCAGTAGATGAAACAGTAAGGCACCGCCTGTCTGGCTAAATGGTAAATAACCCAGTTCATCCAATACCACAATATCTGCATGTAATAGACGATTAGCGATTTGACCATGCTTGCCAGCTGCCTTCTCTATTTCCAATGCGTTCACTAGGTCTATCGTTGAGAAGAACCGCACGCGCTTTGCATGATGTTCAATCCCTTGCATACACAATGCGGTTGCCAAGTGCGTCTTACCCGTACCCGGTCCACCAATCAATACGATGTTATGCGCGTCATGCACAAACTCAATACGATGTAATTGACGTACCAAGGCTTCATTGACATTGCTTTGACTAAAATCGAAGCCACTTAAGTCACGATACGTGGGACATCGTGCCAATCTGATTTGATATTGAATGGCACGCACTTCACGCTCAGCTACTTCTGCTTTGAGTAAATCATTGAGTACAGGCAAAGTAGACATGTAAGCTGGTGCAGCTTGCGACGCAAGCTCATCAGCCGCTTTGGCCATCCCATACAACTTCAGTGATTTTAGGCTCGTCATCATCGCTTCATGCTGCATGGCTGATACTCCTTAAGGTGTCATAACGATTCACATTGGCTTGTGGCTCTTCAATTAAATTCAGCGCTTGTTGCACATCCGTTAAAGGTGGCGGTGCTTGGTTGATTTGACCGATTAAGCAACTCAAGAGATGCAGAATGTGTTGCTTCGAGGAAACACCTGTTGCCAATGCTTGTTCAACCGCTTGTAAAATAAGCGATTGGTCGTGATACAACACCAGTGCAAGAATCTCAACCATTTCTCGGTCGCCTCCATGGCGCTTACTTAAAATAGCCTGTAACTCTAAAAAGGCGTTGGGCAAGTTCACAAAGGGCGCACCGTTTCGTAATGCACCAGGTTTACGTTGCAATACGGATAGATAGTGTCTCCAGTCATATATCGTTTGGCATGGGCTATGTCTGCGATTAATGATGCGTGTATGCTCTGCAATCACTTGGCCCTCTGCAACAAATATTAAACGGTGTGCGTAGACGTGTAAGCTAATACGACGATTGGCAAAAGAGGCAGGGACACTATATCGACAACGCTCAAAGTTGACTAAGCAAGTGGGCGATACGGGTTTGCTATGCTCAACAAAGCCGTCAAAGCGCCGTGGTATTGGCATGAGTTGCGATTGCTCTTGCGCCCATACTTCAGCGACTGATAGCTGTGTTAATTCGGGATGACGGATATCATGCCATAGGTCGACACAACGTTCTTCTAACCAAGTATTAACAGCATCAAGACTCTCAAAGCGTGGCGCTCGTTGCCATAGACGATGCCGTGAGTCGCGTACATTCTTCTCAATTTGACCCTTCTCCCAACCTGAGGCAGGATTGCAGAACTCGGCTTCAAACAGGAAGTGACTCACCATGGCTTGGAAGCGTGCATTAATGTCACGTTGTTTGCCAGGGCGGACTTTATCGACTGCGGTCCGCATGTTGTCGTAGATGCCACGTCTGGGTATGCCACCCAACACCTCAAAGGCGTGGTTGTGTGCATCAAATAGCATCTCATGGGTTTGTAATAGATAAGCACGTAGGTAAAAGGCACGACTGTGTGATAGTTTAAAGTGAGCAATTTGCAGCTTGACGCGTTCATTGGCGATCACCGCCCAGTCTTCACTCCAATCAAACTGAAAGGCTTCGCCAGGTTCAAAGACTAGAGGGACAAAAGTACCACGACCAGCTGTGCGTGCGAGCTCTTGCTGCGCCTGACGCCAATTCCTTGCGAAAGCCGTTACACGGTCATAAGAACCGGTATAACCCAGTGAGACCAAATCAACATAAAGCTGCTTGATATTGCGTCTTTGCTTGCGATTACGGCTAGCCTCTAATTTGAGCCATTGGGTGAGCTTGAGTGCGTATGGATCAAGTACGCTAGGGCTTCGTCGTCTGGCGTATTGTGGTTCTACCACACTGCCTGCGAGGTACTTCCTAATGGTATTTCTAGATAAGCCTGTGCGTCTAGCTATCTCTCTGATGGGCATTTGATCGCGTAAATGCCAACGCCTGATTACACTTAATATCGCCACGTCGATCACTCCTATTCTCCTGCTCAGGTTGTGAGCAGTCTAGTATCGTTACGTGGGTCAAATTTAGATGCATATTTCTATGCTAGGTGGGTCAATATTCGATGCAATTTAACATATATGGGTTCCTTAAAATTACCTCTTTGACTTTTACCATGCCCCTACCTTAAATAAAAGATGATTTGCATTTGTCTGCAAGTCCTTGTTGTTAATGATTATTCAATAACTGAAGCCCCAATAAAAACCCGCAATTAAACTGGATTATGTCTAAGATAATATTTTGTATGTCTGCTTTAGTGCAATCTAATTTTTACTTAGTGGAGGTAGATAATTGACGACTTAAGTTACCATGTATTTTTTGCTGTAGGGCAGGAAAGGGGGGACAAAGCAGTCACATGGGTTTGGCAAGAAAGTTTTAGACTTCGGCCTAGAGGTTGCCTTTGCTAAACTGCGTTTTGTATTGCTCTAGATTTCAATTACATATCAGCCAAATGCTTATCAGCAAATTTATCATCATGAATTTGTAGTTGATTGAGGACAATTTGTAGCGATCCATCTAAAGACACCAATATTTCTTCAGGAAGCTGCATCAACGCTTCGGGTAGAACCCCTCTTATTGGACTAGGCGCTTTTCTAAGAAGCCCTAAGGTGGCTTCAGGTAATATCAATCCGACGCGGCGCTGATCTTTTTTACTACGTTCTTTAATAATTAAATTGCGAGTGACGAGTTTTTCAACTAACTGACTACAAGTCGATTGATGAATAGACAGCCGTTGAGCAATCTCGGAGACTCCTACTCCCGGAGTGTTAGCAACCTCTTGCAATATCCATAACTGAGAGCCAGAAACACCGCAAGTCTGCTCAATCTCCCTAAAGTGCTGCCTAACAGCGCCATAGATCTGCCTGAATTTTTTTAGCACCTGAAATGCGGGTAGGTTGGTCGATGAATTATTCAATTGATTTTTCTAAAATATTAAATTTATTCTCATCATTGTAATGGATTGTAAGTGTATGTCTACTTAAGCATTTATATATACATTTATATCAATATAATTTATATAGTATTTAATTGATATAAATCAAATTCATCATCAATTCATCACGCATAATAGTATCCTTCTAATTTGGTGTGCACAAAATTCAACTTTAAGCAGCATTCATATTATTTTCAATTGTTAGTTTATTAAACGTCCTACCAAAGTGCTAGAAAACAGTACAACAATAATTTTAAGTTCAAGAGGAGAAAATGATGAAGAATCAAAAGCATATCGTCAATCAAATACTACATGCTTTAAATGAAGATATTACCAATCCTGCTGGAGTTCTCTCCGAAACGGCATTAGCAAGTAACGATGTCATTACTGCAACTGATGTTGAAGGATGTACTTACGTAATAAAAATATCTGCTGTGAATATTCCAAGCTCAATAAGCGCGGAATTTTTAAGCTAATTTAAGGAGAGTAGGAATGAACATATCAACAAGAACAAAATTATTTCTACTCGCAGCCATACCAGCCATAGCTATGCTTTATTTTGCAGGCTCAGCAAGTTTAGAAAAGGCATCTATAGCGAAAGAGATGGTAAGGCTTGAGTCGACGATTGATCTGTCCGTAAAAATGGGGGAAGTCGTGCATGAGCTACAAAAAGAACGAGGCATGAGTGCCCTTTTTATTGGCAGTAAGGGTACAAAATTTTCTACCGAGTTACCACTACAACGCATGGAGGCTGATAAAAAAATAGAGGCCCTCCAAACTACACTTAAAACCTTTGATGCTGGAAGTGATACAGATCAATTCGCTGAGGTACTTAATGCAGTCGGAGGTAACTTAGCTGAACTGAAAACTAAGCGCAGCAGTGTTAGTGCACTTGGCATTGTGATTGGCGAGTCTAGTGCTTATTACACAAAAACGATTGATTCACTGCTAGATGTTGCTACTAAGGTTTCAACATTAAGTAGCAATAGCGACATTTCCCGCCGATCAACTGCATATGTCAATCTACTGCAATACAAAGAGCGGATAGGGATTGAGCGAGCGCTGTTAACTACTGTGTTTGCTGCAGGTAGTTTTACACCTGAAACTCAGGCTAAATTTACTGCAGCTACTTCCGCACAAAAAGTTTATGCCAAACTATTTTTAACCTATGCACCGGATTACCAAAAAAACTTTTACCTAGAAAAGGTTTCAGGAAAGTCAGTGGATGAAGTAGCAAGTATGGAGAAAGTTGCACTAGAAAACAAACCTTTGGCTAAAGACAAAACGCTAGAAACAACATTTGGAGTTGAGCCTGAATACTGGTTTAAAACAGTGACTGAAAAAATAAACCTCATCAAAGAGGTTGAGGAAAATGTTTCTAGAGATCTTCTTGCAACCACGAGCAAGCTCCAAAATGACGCGCAGCACATATTGATATTTTCCATCACACTTGCCATCTTAGCGCTCTTAATCGCAGGTGTTTTTGCACATTTCATCACGCGCAATCTGTTGCGCCAATTAGGTGGTGAACCAGAACAAATCAATGATGCCGCCACCCGCATTGCAGCGGGTGACCTTAACTTTACAATTCCGCTTGTTGCTAATGATAGCAGTAGTGCGATGGCGGCCATGAGCGCAATGCAAAGTGAAATAAAGTTACTTGTTTCTGATTCAGTGATGCTGTCTCATGCGACTGTTGAGGGTCGCCTTAATGCTCGTGCAGATACTACGCAATTAAAAGGCGATTACCGAAAAGTAATGGAAGGTGTAAACGCTACGCTGGACTCTGTGATTGGCCCACTGAATATGGCTGCGACTTATGTGGACAATCTATCCAAAGGTGTTATTCCCGAAGAGATTACCGCTAGTTACAGCGGTGACTTCAATATTATTAAAAACAATCTGAATGCCTGTGGCAACGCCATCAAAACTCTGGTTGCTGACGGTAATCTACTAGCAAAAGATGCTAGTGCAGGTGTGTTAACTACTCGTGCAGATGGTGCAAAACACCTAGGCGAGTATTGCAAGGTGATTGAAGGGCTGAATGCCACACTGGATGCGATGGTTGGCCCGCTCAACATGGCTGCAGCTTATGTAGACAATCTATCTAAAGGTGTTATTCCGCAGGAGATTACCACTCACTACAATGGTGATTTTAATATTATTAAAAATAATTTGAATGCATGTGGTCTTGCAATTAAAGCATTGGTGAGTGATGGCAATCTACTCGCTCAAGCAACTACCGAAGGATCACTTGCTACACGTGCAGATGCGACGAAACATTTAGGCGAATACCGTAAGGTGATTGAGGGCTTAAATGCTACCTTAGATGCCGTAGTGACACCTTTAAACATGGCGGCTGATTGTGTTGAGCGCATTTCAACGGGGGATATTCCCGCGGATATTACAGGTAATTACAATGGTGATTTTAATGCTATTAAGAACAACCTCAATACTTGTTTTGCGGCCATCAATAATTTAGTGCGCGATGTGAATATGCTTTCTGAAGCCGCCCATGAAGGACGTATCACTAAACGTGCTGATGCTTCGGAGCATCAAGGTGACTTCCGCAGGATTGTTGAAGGTGTAAATGCCACGCTAGAGACGATTGTAGCGCCGATTGTTGCTATCAAAGAGGCAGTCGAAACCATCAATACTGCTGCCAATGAAATTTCTTCTGGAAATAATGACTTATCTTCTCGTACAGAGCAGCAAGCTTCTACATTAGAAGAAACCGCCGCCAGCATGGAGGAGTTAGCATCCACAGTTAAAAACAACGCAGATAACGCTAAGCAAGCCAATCAACTGTCACTGACAGCATCAAGCATTGCTGTTAAAGGGGGTGAAGTAGTCGCTGAAGTCGTTGCCACGATGAGCGCAATTAATGCCAGTGCCAAGAATATTGAAGACATTATTAGCGTGATTGACGGCATTGCCTTCCAAACTAATATCCTCGCTTTGAATGCTGCGGTAGAGGCTGCAAGAGCTGGCGAACAGGGCCGCGGTTTTGCTGTGGTAGCAGCTGAGGTACGTAATCTAGCACATCGCTCAGCCACCGCGGCGAAAGAAATTAAAGAGCTGATCACTGATTCAGTTACAAAAACAGCCGAAGGTACAAAACAAGTTGAACATGCTGGACAGTCCATGAACGAAGTGGTGACCTCCGTGAAACGAGTTGCGGAAATTATCAGTGAAATTACAGCGGCTTCAGTTGAGCAAAGCCAAGGGATTAACCAAGTAAATAATGCAGTCACAATACTAGATGAGGCAACCCAACAAAATTCCGCATTGGTTGAACAAGCTGCAGCTGCAGCTGAATCACTTGTTGAGCAGACAAATGCCTTAACCGATGCAATTAGCGCATTTAAGCTTGACGGTGAGGACCTTCAAAGTAAACGTTCAAACATTAGCCCAATTAGGGGTGTTCGCAGTCAAGAAAACAAATCAGCACCTATGAAACAAGTAAAAGGTGCTATTAAACTAGGTTTGGGTGATGGTGATTGGGCAGAGTTTTAGTTTGAAGAATCTTAGCTTAAGTCCGTTAAGATTACCTTCCGATGAATAATACTCAGATTGCACATCAACTTTCTGAATATAATTTATTTTATGAGCTTGAACCTGTCCAGATTGATCAGTTAGCTCAGCGAACAATATTTTTAGAGACTCCTCGTGGTGCCATACTGTTTAACCAGTACGATAGTATGCACGGCTTTTACTTACTAGTGAAAGGACTAGTCAAATTAGGAGTAATCTCTGTACAAGGGGATGAAAAAGTAATCAGTCTGATTCAGCCTGAACAATCTTTTGGTGAGGAAGCATTATTTATAGAGGGAACATTCCCAACTTTTGCAAGTGCTATGCTGGATTCGGAAGTGTTATTTATTCCTAAAAATGCTATTTTTGATATTCTGGATAACAATGTCAAAGTGGTCAGAAGTATGCTCGAGTTACTTTCCGCACGTAATTGCCAGTTAGTTCTAGATATAAAATCAATTTCATTACAAAATAGTACTCAACGTTTGATTGGCTACCTATTGCAAATCAGCATGAAATTCCCGCATCTAACTTGCGTAAGTTTGCCGGCAAATCGACTTACTATTGCCTCTATGCTCAATATCACGCCAGAAACATTTTCAAGAGTATTGTTAAGACTAAGCAATGCAGGTCTTATTGAAGTAAACGGCAAAGAAGTAGTGATTAACAATGTCGCAGAGCTGCGAAATTTTAGTGAAGTTAACCGCGTTACGATTTGTTTGTCCTAGCTGTTCTGATCTAGGTGCCATTTACTCAAAGGTCAGCTAAGGGGATGTTGCAGCCGACCAGACTGAATTTTTGTATGACTTGTTATGGCTGGGAGTGCTAAAAACGGATTGCCGCGAAGCTGTCATTCACTCAAAAACTAAAAAAGCCCTAGATTTTCAATCTAGGGCTTTTCTAAGTTACGTATTTATTATTACCAAACAAATTATTCTTGATTTAGGCAAAATTTGCAGATGCGAAATCCCAGTTTGCTAAGGATGCTAAGAATACTTCGACAAATTTAGCGCGGGCATTGCGGTAGTCAATGTAATAAGCGTGTTCCCATACGTCTATCGTCAAGAGTGCTTTATCGCCTGTTGTGAGTGGGGTACCAGCTGCGCCCATGTTTACTATATCTACTGAACCATCCGCTTTCTTAACAAGCCATGTCCAGCCAGAACCGAAGTTTCCCACGGCAGAAGCTTGAAATGCCTTTTTAAAGTCATCAAACGAGCCCCATTTTGCGTTGATTGCATCAGCTAAAGCGCCAGTAGGAGCGCCACCGCCGTTAGGTTTCATGCTGCTCCAAAAGAACGTGTGGTTCCAAATTTGCGCAGAGTTGTTATAAATGCCAGCTGAAGATTTTTTGATAATTTCTTCCAAACTTGCATTTTCATACTCTGTGCCCTTAATCAGGTTGTTCAAGTTCGTCACATAGGTTTGGTGATGTTTGCCATAGTGAAACTCTAGCGTTTCTTCTGAAATGTGCGGTACTAAAGCTGTTTTTGCGTATGGTAGTGCTGGTAAAGTATGTTCCATGCTATTTCCTTTATCAATAAAATTTTTGTACTCGTTATTTTGCCATATATTATGCCGATATAGCATACTAAATTAGTAGGGTATTGCTATTTCTTTTTTGGACTATTTTTTTCTAGCTCTGGGGTGTGCTTTGTCGTATATGGTAGCTAAATGCTGAAAATCAAGATGCGTATATACTTGTGTGGTACTAATGTTGGTATGGCCTAGCATTTCTTGCACTGCGCGTAAGTCTTGGCTGGATTGAAGCACATGTGAGGCGAAGCTATGGCGAAGTAAATGCGGGTGCATGCTGGTATTAATGCCTTGTTTGATGGACCATTCTTTCACGCGATATTGGACGGCGCGAGGCGTAATTCTTCGGCCTTGCTGAGTAACAAAGAGCGCATTGGGGTTGGTGTCTGCAATTTTAATTAGCGCACGACGTTGTATCCATGTTTGTATCGCGCTCATCGCGTGACTGCCCATGGGTACGATGCGTGTTTTATTGCCCTTACCTGTGATAATGACGGTACCTTCTGAAAAATTCAACATAGGAATATCTAAATTGACCAGCTCAGCTAAACGTAAACCAGAAGAATAGAATAACTCCAAAATCGCGTGGTCGCGCTGCTCAAGTAGGCCATCCCCTTGAATATCAACAAATTTAACAGCTTGATCGGTAGAGAGTGCTTGAGGCAATGTTTTAGCGGTTTTTGGTGCACGTAAGCCCATAATAGGGTTTTGCATAAAACCTTTATTTTGAATCAAATAATCATAAAAACCGCGCCAAGCGGAAAGTGCGCGAGCAATAGTTTTGCCGCTGAGTCCGCGGCCGTGCAGTATGGCAATGAAACGTCTAATTTGCGCATTCTGAACCTGTTCAAGAGGGGTATTCTCAACGATTGATTCTAATAATTTGATGTCTCTGGAGTAATTCTTGCAAGTGAGCGTACTTAGGCCACGCTCAAAAGTTAAATGTTGAAGGTAATCGTTAAGATAGATCACTTGTTGGTAAAAGCTTGAATGATTAGGGCGTCACTTTAAAGAAAACCTGAAAATGAGGCGCCTACTAAGTCGCCGATGCGTTTAAGGTACATCAAACCCATGTCGGCTTTGAAGCGCTGTTGATCTTCTGAGCCCAGTACGAGTACGCCAAATGCACGCTTTTTATCAACGCCTTTGTAAAGCGGGACAAAAGCAAAAGACTGTAAACTATTCTGCATTATGCCATCTGCAAGCTCAGGTTTTGACCCACAGTATGGTTCAGTTAATGAAATCACCCATTCGCTAAAAGCATTACTGACAGGTGCAAAGCTAGCATCCTGTGAAAGCGAAGAATCGCTGGGTTTTAGCCAAATGTACACTTGTGATTGTGTTACAGAAAAAACTTGCTGCATGTGGTCAGCAATCAGTTGTTGTAAATGATTAAAATTCTTATTTTCAACTAGCTTCACGCTGAAGCTATGTACTTTATGGCTTGTAATGTCGTTTTGTTCGCCAAATTCGATGAGTTGAGCTAGCATGACTTCTTGAACACGAATTTTATCACGTTGCGCTAACTGTTGGCGTTCGGCCAGTGATATTGCACCACTACCATGCGGGCTAGGTAGAAAAATTTCGGTAAGTAAGCTGGCGTACTCTTCAAAAAAATGTGGGTGGCTGCGCAAGTAGCGACTCACTTCATCAGCAGAAATTGCAATATTTTGAGTTTGATGGTCTTGTTGCATGCTCGTCCTTATAATTACAGCTATATTTGCGTTACTTTATATCAAAGTGATTGTGCCAGTAAATACAGTTACTGCAGGGCCTGTCATCATGACAGGTGAATTGCCACCTTGCCAAGCAATATGCAACTCGCCACCACGCGCAGAGACTTCTACTGGTGATTTTAATTTTCCCAATTGAATTCCTGTAACAACAGCTGCGCAAGCGCCAGTTCCACATGCCAATGTTTCTCCACTGCCACGCTCAAATACTCTAAGTTTAATATGGTGCTCGTCAATGATTTGCATGAAGCCTGCATTCACACGCTCTGGGAATCGGGGGTGATTTTCTATTAAACTGCCTTGTGCGACGACTGGCGCAGCTTCAACATCATCTACAATCAGTACTGCATGGGGATTGCCCATAGAAACAGCCGAAACTGTGAGTTGTTGATTGGCAACTTCAAGTGTATAAGTATGCGCAGTCATATCGGCAATGAACGGAATCTCACTTGGTGTAAATATAGGAGCACCCATGTTCACAGTCACAAGGCCATTGTCTTCTAATTTTGGCGTGATAATACCACTTGCCGTTTCAACACTTATCTCAGTTTTATCACTTAATTTTTGGTCGACAACAAAGCGCACAAAACAACGTGCGCCATTGCCGCATTGGGCCACTTCACTCCCGTCAGCGTTAAATATACGGTATTTGAAATCAGCGATTTGAGAAGTTTCAACCAATAAAAGTTGGTCAAATCCGATGCCAAATTGACGATTAGCTAAGTTTTTGATTTGCTGCGCAGAAAGTTGAAATGGCTGAGCTATGCCATTAATAACGATAAAGTCATTGCCCGCACCCTGCATTTTTGTAAAGTGTAGATTCATTATGTGTATTATAAATTGATTGATTGAACTGGCTGTGTTTTATTGTTGTATTTTCGCTTATATTGTTCAATTATTTATGTACAATGTGCGGCTAGTCTTTGACCTGAAATTCATGCTTTAGCCTTTAGTATGAAAATCATTTCATTTTTTTAAATTTTATTTTCAAGGCGCACATCAATGAACGAATATCTTTTTACTTCAGAATCTGTCTCTGAAGGCCACCCAGACAAACTCGCAGACCAAGTATCTGATAGTATTTTAGATGCTATTTTAGCCCAAGATCCTACCGCACGAGTAGCGGCAGAGACTTTAGCCAATACAGGATTAATTGTATTGGCTGGTGAGATTACAACAACCGCAAATGTTGATTATATTAAAGTAGCGCGTGATGCAGTTAAACGTATTGGCTACGACAATACAGAATACGGCATCGACTACAAAGGTTGTGCTGTATTGGTCGCTTACGACAAGCAGTCACCAGACATCGCGCAAGGTGTTGATGGCGCACACGACGATCCGTTAGACCAAGGTGCAGGTGACCAAGGTTTGATGTTTGGGTATGCTGTAGATGAAACGCCACAGCTTATGCCATTGCCAATTTGGCTGAGTCACCGCTTAATGGAACGTCAGGCGCAATTGCGTAAAGATGGCCGTTTGCCATGGTTGCGCCCAGATGCAAAGTCGCAGGTGACAGTTAAATATGTTGATGGCAAGCCAAGTGCGATTGATACTGTGGTGGTTTCGACCCAGCACGCACCTGAAATGACTTTAGAAGCGATTCGTGAAGCTGTTATTGAAGAGATTATTAAACCAGTGTTACCTAAAGAGCTTATCAAGGGCGAGATTAAATATTTAGTGAATCCAACAGGACGCTTTGTTATCGGTGGTCCACAAGGTGACTGTGGTTTAACTGGGCGTAAAATTATTGTGGATACTTATGGAGGCGCTGCACCTCATGGCGGTGGTGCTTTCTCAGGTAAAGATCCATCAAAAGTTGACCGTAGCGCTGCTTATGCAGGTCGTTATGTGGCTAAAAATATCGTTGCAGCAGGACTTGCGTCACGTTGTTTAGTACAAGTTTCTTATGCAATAGGCGTTGCACAGCCTACTAGTGTAATGGTGGAAACGTATGGGACGGGTAAAGTTTCAAATGAAGTGCTGACGGCTTTGGTGCGTGAGCACTTTGATTTGCGACCAAAAGGCATTGTGAAAATGCTTGATTTGCTTCGTCCTATTTATACTAAAACTGCGGCTTATGGTCACTTTGGCCGCGATGAGCCTGAGTTTACTTGGGAAGCGATTGATAAAGTAGCGGCACTAAAAGCCTCTACATAAAGCAATTGATTTTTCGATACCATTGTTAAAATCATTATGAATATTAATTAGTTTAATTAAGCGATGGGCTATGTTAAAAGTTGTTTCTACAAAGCAAGTACGATTAGGTATGTTTATCCAAGAACTGAAAGGTTCTTGGATAGATCATCCTTTTTGGAAAAAGGCATTTAAACTAGAAGATCCTTCGGATTTAAAAAAATTACAAGCTAGTGTCATTAAGGAAATCATTATTGACACCTCAAAAGGATTAGATATTGCTGAGTTGGATGTAATTATTGAAACACCTGCAATTCAAGATTCCCCAGAAATAATACCCATTCCAAAACCTATACAGCAAACAGTTCAAATCACGGCAGTTGCAGAGCATGAGCAGGCTAAACGTGTAATTAATGCCTCTAAAAAAGCAGTTGCTTCAATGTTCCATGATGCGCGTATGGGTAAGGCTGTAAGTGCTGAAGCGGCCATGCAAATGGTTGATGAGATTGCTGCTTCAGTAGACCGGAATTTAGGTGCACTTATTAGCTTGGTGCGCTTAAAAAATAAAGATGAATATACCTACATGCATTCAGTGGCGGTCTGCGCACTCATGGTGGCATTGTCTAAAGAACTCGGCTTATCTGAAGCGGAGACTAAGCAGGCAGGTCTTGCTGGCTTATTGCATGATATAGGCAAGGCAGGCATTTCCATGGAAGTTCTCAACAAGCCTAGCGCATTGACGGATGAAGAGTTTACTTTAGTTAAGCTGCACCCTGAACGGGGATACAAGTTGTTATTGCAAGCCAATATTTTGGATGAAGTAGTAGTGGATGTTTGTTTACACCACCATGAAAAAGTGAGCGGCATGGGCTATCCTCATAAGCTAAAAGCAACTGAAATCAGTTTATTTGCCAAAATGGGTGCAGTCTGTGATGTCTATGATGCAATTACTTCAAATCGCCCCTACAAAGATGGCTGGGAGCCAGGCGTTTCTTTACAGCGCATGGCGCAATGGACAGATCATTTTGACGATATGGTGTTTAAGGCGTTTGTTAAAAGTGTTGGCATTTACCCTATCGGATCCATGGTTAAGCTTAAATCTGGACGATTGGCTGTTGTAATTGACCAAAGCCCTAAATCTTTATTGACGCCAGTTATTAAAGTATTTTTCTCAACTAAATCTAAATCTCGTATTAAGATTGAGTTAATTGATTTATCAAAATCTAACGAACAAGACTCCATAGTTGGCCATGAGAACCCTGCGGCTTGGGGCATTAATGATATTAATGAAATTTGGAGTCAGTACGAAATCTGGTAATAATTAATATCGAATAGTTGATATTGAGTATCTGTTGGTAAGCTAAAAAAAATCGCGTATAATCTAAAAATTCCGAGGAGCGTTGCGAGAGCTGTATTTGAAAAACAGTCACCCAGGCTCGGAAAATGTTTTAACGACGCTCACCATATTAACCGTGCCGGGCACGGGATACGGGTGAGAAAAGCGTTAAGCATCTCTAGAAATACCCCATCCCCCCGGTCACACATTCAAGGAAATTGAAAAATGAATACTGTGACTGCTGATGTTAAAAATACAGCCAAAGATTATGTAATTGCCGATATTGGCTTAGCTACTTTTGGCCGTAAAGAAATTGCTATTGCTGAAACGGAAATGCCAGGTTTAATGGCGATTCGTGAAGAATTCGCAATCATACAACCACTTAAAGGCGCGCGAATTACTGGCAGCCTACACATGACGATTCAAACCGCTGTGTTGATTGAAACGTTAAAGGATTTAGGCGCAGAAGTGCGTTGGGCATCATGTAACATTTACTCCACGCAAGATCATGCTGCCGCTGCAATCGCTGCTGGTGGTACACCTGTATTCGCTATTAAAGGTGAAACTCTGACAGAGTATTGGGATTATACCCATCGCATTTTTGAGTGGACTGATGGTGGTTACACCAATATGATTTTAGATGATGGTGGTGATGCAACATTGCTATTACATCTTGGTACACGCGCAGAAAAAGATTTATCTCTTGTTTCTAATCCAGCTTCAGAAGAAGAAATTTGTCTTTTTGATGCCATCAAAGCTAAATTAAAAGTTGACCCAACATGGTATTCAACACGTTTAGCTAAAATAATTGGCGTAACTGAAGAAACTACTACAGGAGTGCATCGTTTGTATCAAATGCATAAAGAAGGTAAATTAGCTTTCCCAGCAATTAACGTGAATGACTCAGTAACAAAATCAAAATTTGATAATTTATATGGCTGTCGTGAATCATTGGTGGATGCGATTAAACGCGCTACTGACGTAATGATTGCTGGTAAAGTCGCTATCGTGGCAGGTTACGGCGATGTAGGTAAGGGTTCTGCACAAGCTTTACGCGCACTTTCAGCCCAAGTTTGGGTGACAGAAATTGACCCAATCTGTGCGTTGCAAGCGGCGATGGAAGGCTATCGTGTGGTAACAATGGATTATGCTTGTGAACATGGTGACATCTTTGTGACTGCTACTGGTAACTATCATGTGATTACACATGATCACATGGCTAAAATGAAAGACCAGGCGATTGTGTGTAACATTGGCCATTTCGATAATGAAATTGATGTTGCTTCATTAGAAAAATATGAATGGGATGAAATCAAGCCGCAAGTTGACCATGTTATTTTCCCTGATGGTAAAAAAATCATCTTACTGGCAAAAGGACGTTTAGTGAATTTAGGTTGCGGTACTGGCCATCCAAGTTACGTAATGAGTTCAAGCTTTGCAAATCAAACTATTGCGCAAATCGAGTTATTTACGCAAACTGCTAATTATCCAGTTGGCGTTTACACATTACCTAAGCATTTAGACGAAAAAGTTGCGGTGTTGCAATTAAAAAAATTGAATGCGCAACTTTCTACACTAACAGACCAACAAGCAGCTTATATTGGTGTGCATAAACAAGGCCCTTACAAGCCTGACACATATCGCTATTAATTAAATTAACCTTTATTTAAGGAGTCGGCCCGTGAAACTAATATTTGTCTGGATATTGAATGCACTAGCTTTGTTAGCTGTGGCGTACTTTGTGCCAGATATTCATGTGGCAGATTTCTTAACAGCATTAATTGCCGCATTTTTGATTGGCTTGGTCAATATGTTGATTAAGCCAATTTTAGTGATTTTAACCTTACCTATCACCATCTTGACTCTTGGACTTTTTATACTAGTTATTAATGGGTTATTGTTTTATGGTGTAGGTAATTGGTTGCAAGGTTTTGAAGTTAAAACGATAACAGCAGGCATCATCGGTGCGCTTGTCTATAGTGTCCTTTCTTGGTTGTTAGCTGCAATTATTATTGACGATAAAAAAGAAAAATAAATGAACACGACTGGAATAAGTTTTGAGTTTTTTCCGCCTAAAACAGCAGAAGGTATAGATAACTTACGCGAAACACGCGCAGAATTATCGAAATTTAACCCAGAGTTTTTCTCGGTCACCTTTGGTGCTGGTGGATCTACACGTGATAGAACAATGGAAACCGTATTGGAGATTCAGCAGGAAGGTTTTCAGTCTGCCCCACATATATCTTGCGTTTCGTCAAGTAAAGAAGAGATTCGTGATTTGTTGCATGCATACCAGTCACATGGCATTAATCGTTTAGTTGCATTGCGCGGTGATGTGCCATCGGGTGAAGTCAGTAGTGGCGATTTTCGTTATGCAGCAGAGTTGGTGGCATTTATTCGAGCTGAGACAGGTAGTCACTTCCATATTGAAGTGGCTGCGTATCCGGAGTTTCATCCAGAAGCAAGAACACCAGCCTCAGATTTATTAAATCTGAAACGCAAAGTTGATACAGGTGCCAACTCAGCTATTACTCAATACTTTTATAATGCAGATGCTTATTTTAGGTTTATTGATCAATGTGAGGCCATGGGTATCAACATCCCAGTTGTGCCTGGCATTATGCCGATTTATAACATTACTCAACTCGCACGATTTTCAAGCATTTGTGGTGCGGAAATTCCTAGGTGGTTGAAAATGCGCCTTGAAGAATATGGAGATGACATAGTTTCTTTGCGTGCTTTTGGGATAGACGTTGTGAGTGAGCTATGCGAAACCTTAAAGGGTTCAGGCGTGCCGAGCCTGCACTTCTATACTTTGAATCGTTCAGGGGTTATTTGCAATATTATAGAAAATATTAGCAAATAACTTTGCGTTAAGTCCGATTGGAATTACAAAAGGCTGTCACTGTTAATGTAGTGTTGGCTTTTGTTTATTCAGAAGGGCATCTTCAATAAATAAATATTCTTTGGTTTTATCAGGGCCAGTTTTGCTAGCGCCCCAAGTTGTCATTAGAACAATCCAACGCATTTCTTCAATACTAATTTTAGGTTGTGGTAAATTCATTGCAAGGTCAAGTATGAGTTCTCGCTGTGCGGTGTTGAGTATGTGGGCTTGACCCAAAAATAAAATAAAACCTATGCTTTCACCATTGATTTTATTGAGTTCGTCGTCGGTAAAAATACGTGTACTCATGTGATTGGGTTTTTCAAAAATATCAGGCTGTTCGGTCATCAGTTCTAGCTGATTAAACCAATCGAAAGCGCCGTTAATGTCTTGCTCATCAAATCCTGCGGCAAAAAGCTCTTTTGAAAGCGTATCTTCGTCAGGTCTAAAATGCGTATCAATGTAGTTTTCAAACATATAAACCAATACTTCAAACATAATATTTATCCTTAAATAGAGTTGTTCTTAAATTAAGTGTGGTGGTTTATGCGTATATCTAATATTTAAAATCTAAAAGTTTTAGCTTTAGGCTTTTTAAAATAATAAGTATTCACAGATGAACTACATAATTTTTTGATATTGTCCGCCAGCTAAGCTAGCTACACTCCCTTCTAATTCCAATAGCATTAGCATGGATGAAACTTCGTTCACAGTCAAGCCACTTAAACGAACTAAATTTTCTAAAGTTATTTGCTCATAGCCCATGACCTTTAGCAGTGAGTTGTCAGGGACAGTATTGTTGACAGATTGAAGTGAAGTATTGGATGCATTATTATCTAAATTTAACTCTTCCACAATATCTTGCAAGCTATCAACTAATTTTGCGCCTTGCTTAATGAGTTGATGACAACCTTTGGACATTGGGGAATGAATCGAGCCTGGAATTGCAAACACTTCGCGACCCTGCTCTGCACTCAAGCGTGCGGTAATTTGAGAGCCGCTTTGTAAGTTGGCTTCTACTACCAAACAGCCTAAGCTCAGACCGCTGATGATGCGATTTCTCCTAGGAAAATTCTGTGGTTTTGAAGGCGTGCCTAATGAAAATTCTGAAATGATAAGTCCGTGTTGAGCGATTTGATGGGCTAAATTGCGGTGTTTGGCAGGATATACAATATCTAAACCAGTGCCAACAACTGCAATGGTTGAACCATTAGCTTTCAAGGCGCCGCGGTGCGCGGCACCATCTACACCAAGCGCTAGGCCACTTACGATGCATAGGCCGTAGCCACATAACCCCTCAGCAAAAGCTTCTGCATTCTTTTCACCTTGGACTGAAGCATTCCGACTGCCTACTATGGCGATGCTGCGTTGATTTAATAGAGATAAATTACCTTTAGCATAAAGTAGCGGCGGCGGATCGGGGATTTCTAGTAAGGTTTTTGGATAGTAAGAGTCAGCTAATGTAATGAGGTGATTGTTATCTTTAGATAGCCAATCTAGCGAATCACTTAAGGTGCCTTCATCAGCGCCTTTGCTAATTTCAGAGGCGATTTTTTCTGAAACAACTTCAAGTAACTGTTTGAAACTTGCTGCATAGATGTTGGTGGGGTTGCCAAACATAGTAAGTAGTTGACAAAATGTCTGCGAACCAACACCTTGAATATTGCTTAGACTTATCCACAGAGACTTCTCTACAAGCTCTTCGCTGTAGATATGCATCCTGTGGTTTTCTTGCATGGTGAATCAGTATTAAGGTGTGGTAACTGCGTCTAGTTTATTAATAGGTTGTGATGCTTGCATCACCAATGCATAAGATATGCGATCAAATACGCGGAACACCATTAATAAGCCAATGCGCTCATCTGGCAATTTAACCATGCCTGGTTCGAGCACAAGCTTACCAGCAACGTTTTCAGGTGCCTTTTTGAAATTGACGATTGGTTTGCCTTCAGCGTCATGCGTTACATCAAAATTTAACTCTTTTAATTTTGATGATGATTTTTTCTCTTCTTTATACTCAGGATCCGTAATTACACGACCATAACGGTTGATTGCAAGTACATGGCCGACTTCTATACCATCTGCTGTACCGCGATTAATAGAAACAATGCTTTGGGGACCTGCTTCCGCTACGCCACCATAAATATTAATGACACGACCTGAAATTTCCGAATCAGGGGCATGTGGCACAAAATTAGTAATAACTTCATCTCCAGTAGGCACCAATCTATCTTTAGTGAAAATTTCTTCTTTTGCTTTAGAGATGTCAGCACTGGCAGGCTCACCATATTTTGTGATTCTGGCATCACCTAAATATGTAGCCTCTACACCTAATATTTCTTTAGTGTCAGGGTCAACTAAGCTCTCGGCTGGGCGATAGACATACCAATTCAAACCATCACCTTCTTCAATTTTGTCAATATAAACGCGCGTGCCAGGGCTTAGCACGACTCGGTCGTCTTGAGCTGCAAGGATTCTAGGTGATGTAACTAGCTGATCTTTCTCAATGATAAGTGGCTGACTTAAAAATGGAGCAATGACATTTAAAGGAATTGTTGAAATGGCTTCTCTATCGAGAGGCTCTTCTACAGCGCCTGGCTGTAAAGTAATAGTTTCACGAAGCAATTTTAATTGTGGACTGCCACTGCTCAAATCAAGAAAAACAACATCACCAGGGTAGATTAAATGCGGGTTTTTTATCTGATTGCGATTCAGTTTCCAAACTTTAGGCCACTGCCAAGGATCTTTTAAAAACTTAGCTGAAATTCCCCACAAGGTGTCACCTTTAACCACAACGTGACGGTCAGGATGATTATTTTTTAGTGCAACTTCTTCAGCTTGAGCGCTGAAGCTTATGCAACAAAACATGAGCAGCGTTATAATATAGCGGAACATACTGATGACCTCGGTCAAAAATGCATTAAGAATACTGACAGTTTAAAACATATGGTTAAACTTATGATGCGCACTATATGTACAAACTGCGAAATTACGTTAAATTTATCACGTAATTCATTCAACAATCAAGCTTTTATGGAAAAAGCTATGCTTTATACTGAAATTAAAGAGTTTTTATGGCAATTTTAGACATACTTAATTACCCCGACCCGCGACTGCATAACGTTGCTAAACCCGTAAAAGAGGTGAATGCAGCGATTCGTCGTTTAATTGATGATATGAGTGAGACGATGTACGATGCACCAGGCATAGGTTTGGCGGCAACTCAGGTCAATCAGCACTTACAACTCATCATTATTGATACAAGTGAATCCAAGGATAGATTGCAAGTGTTCATTAATCCTCGAATTATTGAAAAAAGTGGTGAGCAAGATTACGAAGAGGGATGTTTGTCAGTGCCAGGCATCTATGAAAACGTCACTCGTGCAGCAAAGGTAAAGGTTGAGGCTTTAGACCGGGATGGCAGTGTGTTTATTTTAGAGGCAGACGGATTGCTGAGCATATGTATACAACATGAAATGGATCACCTGTTGGGCAAAGTGTTTGTAGAGTACTTGTCACCGCTTAAACGTAATCGTATTAAAAACAAAATGCTCAAACAACAGCGTGATCGTTAACGCCTAACTTCGCAATTATCTATTAAAGCTTCATATATGAAAATAATTTTTGCTGGCACGCCAGAATTCGCCGTTCCTGCCTTAGAAGCGCTTATTTTAGCAGGACATCAAATTATGATGGTACTTACTCAGCCTGATCGCCCAGCAGGCCGAGGAATGAAACTTAAAGCGAGCCCTGTTAAAGTGTTGGCCGAACAACATAAGTTATTTGTACTTCAACCAGAAACGCTCAAAGATTTTTCTGTACAAGCGCAGATAGAAGCAGTAAATGCCGATGTGATGATAGTGGCTGCTTATGGCTTGATTATTCCTACAGTTGTGCTCAATATGCCGCGATTTGGATGCTACAACATTCATGCTTCTTTACTGCCTCGCTGGCGTGGAGCGGCACCCATTCATCGTTCTGTATTGGTAGGTGATACAGAGACTGGCGTTACCATTATGGAGGTTGTTCCAGCGTTAGATGCTGGTGCTATGGTCAGTCGAGGTGTTGTGCCGATTACTGAAAATGATACTACGCAAAGTTTACATGATGCGTTGAGTAAAGCAGGTGCAGATTTGATGGTGCAAGCGATGGCGGAATTGGAGCATAAGGGAGCGCTAGCCTCTACACCACAAGATGAATCATTAGTAACTTATGCGCACAAACTCGAAAAGTCAGAAGCCGCAATTGATTGGCATAAAACTGCCATAGAAATATCACGCCAAGTACGGGCGTTTAATCCCTTCCCAGTGGCGCAGGGCTTGCTGAAAGGTGAAGTTTGTCGCCTTTGGATGGCATCAGCACAAGCGGGTGAAGCTAAAGTAGGTGAAATCGTAAGTGTACATGATGGAGTAATCGTTGGCTGTGGTGAAGGTTTGCTAAACATTACTGAGTTGCAAGCACCAGGTGGCAAGCGACTAAATGCACAAGCTTTTGTGCAGGGGCATCATTTACAAGTTGGCGATTTTTTTGGTTAAATTGTAAGAAATTTTAGCTAAACTTGAATTTTTCTCGTTTGTCATTATCTTAAGTACTAAAAAGGAGAATGCAATGTTTGGTAATTGGTTAAAAACAGCGATATTAATGGCGGCTATTGTTGCGTTATTTGGTGCTGTTGGCGCCGCCCTCGGTGGGCAGGGCGGCATGATGATGGCGTTGTTATTGGCTGCTGGGATGAACGTTTACGCTTACTGGTTTTCAGATAAAGCCGTGCTTAAAATGTATGGTGCGCAAGAAGTGAATGCCGAAAACAACTATGGTGATGGGCAATTTCGCAATTACTACAACATGGTAAAAGAACTTGCTGAGAACGCGCAATTACCCATGCCAAAAGTCTATGTAATGAATGATGCGCAACCAAACGCCTTTGCCACAGGCCGCAACCCAGAACATGCTGCAGTAGCTGCAACCATAGGGATTATTCAAGCTTTAAGTGAGCGTGAATTACGCGGAGTAATGGCTCATGAGCTTGCGCACGTAAAACATCGTGACACCTTGATTTCTACTATTTCTGCGACGATTGCAGGTGCAATTTCATCAATCGGAACATTCGGCATGTTGTTTGGCGGAGGTCGCGGTGATGATAGACCAAATCCTGCAGTAGCTATGTTGATGATGTTCTTAGCGCCCATGGCAGCTTCATTGATACAGATGGCGATTTCACGTTCGCGTGAGTTTGAGGCAGATAGAGTTGGCGCAGAGATTAGCAAAGACCCGAAAGCATTAGCGAGTGCATTACAGAAGATTAGCAATTATGCGCATCAAATTCATAATCCAACCGCGGAAGCGCATCCAGAAACGGGGCAGATGATGATTATAAATCCATTGGCGGGCGTGTCGTTTGATAGTTTGTTTAGTACGCATCCTAAGACTGAGGAGCGGGTGGCTAGGTTGATGGCGATGGTTATTTAGGCTAACACATGAATAGAATATAAAAACGTCTTATTGTATGGTTTCTAGTGATAGGCTTTTCTTTCGTCGCGGGTGGATTATCTGCATTTTTATATTACAAACAAAAACTAGCAATATATGAAAAGCTAGCCTTCGCAATAGCCCGATGGGACCTCAGATACAAAGCTTAAAGAGGCAGAGCCGCTCACGGGAGGGTGTGGAAAGTCAAAATCGTGAAATTTCACGGCTTATTATTTATTGTAAAAATCTCTCGTCCGTCATTCTGAGTGTAGCAAAGAATCCAACATTTGCCCCATTAATTAAGTGCTTGAGGATTTTTCGCTGAATTAAGAATGACAGTGGCATATAATTTCCCGCTTAATTTAGGCTTTAATGTTTTATCGGCGTGCATCAATAGGCTTAGTCGCTTAGAATATGTCTTTAGCTGACATTAGAAAGTTTTCTTTGTATATATCTCAACAAATCGCAGCGAATGCTGTGAATCAGGTGCTGTCTGGCCGTAATCTAACGATGGTCTTGCCAGTCGCCTTGGCGCTATTCCCCAATGCTACGCCACAACAGCGCGGAGCGGCTAAGGATTTAAGTTATGGTACTTTGCGTTTTTACGGTGAGATTGATGCTTATCTTGTGCAGTTGTTAGAAAAGCCGTTAACAGATAACCGCATCAATGCTTTACTTTTAGTCGCTATTTATCAGTTGTTGCATGATAAAGCCAACACATTTACTACGGTGAATCAGGCCGTGCAAGCAGTGAGTGAGCTTAAGCGCCCTGCGCCAAAAAGTTGGGCAAAAGGTTTAGTGAACGCAATCTTGCGTAATTTCATACGTCAAAAAGAGCAGCTTGCACATAAGTTAAGCGCCAATGAAGTAGCAATATATTCATATCCAAAATGGTGGATTAACAAGCTTAAGCTGCAATATCCTAGCCACTGGCAGAACATGTTAGATATTGGCAATATGCATCCGCCCATGACGTTACGAGTGAACACCAAAAAAATTAGCATAGTCGATTATTTGCAGTTATTAGCCCGCCAAGATATAGAAGCGACACATATAGGCGGGCAGGCCGTTGCTTTAAGTAAACCAGTTTCAGTTGAAAAAATACCAGGGTTTACTGACGGTATTCTTTCTGTACAAGATTATGGGGCGCAACTAGCCGCTCAGTTATTAGGCGCCAAGCCAAACATGCGGGTATTGGATGCTTGTTGTGCGCCAGGGGGTAAGACTGGACATATTTTAGAGTTAGCATCACTTACACTCACCGCTTTAGATAGTGATGAAATACGTTTGCATCGCGTGCAAAGTAATTTGGATAGACTCGCATTAGAGGCAAGTTTATTAGTTGGAGATGCATCATCTAACAATTGGTGGGATGGATTGAGTTTTGATCGAATTTTAGCTGATGTGCCTTGTACAGCATCAGGTATTGTGCGCCGTCACGTGGATATAAAATGGTTGCGTCGTGAGGCAGATATTGCTTCATTTGTTGCGCAACAAGCAAAAATTTTACCTAACTTATGGCAGATGTTGGCAAAGGGTGGTAAATTACTTTATGTAACTTGTTCTGTTTTTAATGAAGAAAATCAAGGGCAAGTGGATAATTTTCTACAAAACAATATTGATGCAACGCAGTTACCTTTTGAGTTACCAGCCAACCATGCACAAGCAAATATTACACAGCTAAGCGGTCAACTTATTCCCTCAAACGCACATGATGGTTTTTTCTATGCATTGCTGCAAAAAAATTAAGCAAATTATGTTTGTTTGCCTTTTGGCATTTTTTTCTATTTCAGGCTTAGCCGCTAAAAGTACCTTGAATATTAAAAGCGCTGAATTAGAGTCGCGCGAAGATAGTTATTTACTGAATGCTGATGTTGATATTAAATTTAGCAATGCAATAGAAGATGCGATTAATAAAGGTTTTGAGCTCAATTTTTTAATTGAATTTCAATTAGCTACACCTAGAAAATATTGGTTTGATGATGAGGTTGTGACAACTACTCACGATGTTGCTTTGAGTTATCACGCACTTTCAAGACAATACTTGGTAATCCGTGGCAATCAACAAAAAACCTTTGTAAGATTGGATGAAGCTATTGATGACTTGTCAACTATAGGCGAGTTGAGAGTTTTTCAAAAATCTGAGGTTGAAAAAGGTGAACTTTACAAAGCAGTTTTGTTAATGAGATTAGATGTTAAGAAATTACCGAAAACCCTGCAGGGTGAGACAATGGGCTCAGAAGACTGGAAAATGAGTTCGCAGCGCTTTGAGTGGGTGCCAGATATCATCAAATGAAGTACATTTTCATATGAAATATATCGTACTACTTAGCGCTACCTTAGGCGCATTTTTACTTTACCTGCTGTCTAACGCAAGTGCTAATACAGCAGCTTCTGGTGAATATTACTCACTGTTGGTTGCGTTAAATATCTTATTAGCAACATTTCTTATCGCTGTGCTGAGTTTCCAGATTTGGCGTTTATACCGACAAATTCGAAAACGTGTAGTGGGTAGTCGGTTTACACTGAGGCTGTTAGCTAGTTTTGCAATGATGGCCCTTATTCCAGGACTAATCGTTTACCTAGTTTCAGTTAATTTTCTAACGCGTTCTATTGAATCTTGGTTTAACGTAAAAGTTGAAGCTGCACTTGAAGGTGGTCTTAATTTAGGTCGGACAGCGTTAGATATTATGTTGTCTGACATAAAAGAAAAGGGCGAAAATATGGCAACTAGCCTAGCTTTTCAGCCATCTAATGTGCATTCGACATTGAATGATTTACGTGAAAAAAGTGGAATTCAGGATGCCACTTTATTGACAGTACAAGGCAGAATTTTAGAGGTGTCTAATAGTGACGCCACTAGCATTCTGCCTGATGTGCCAAGTGTGGCGCAGTTAAGGCAAGCGCGATTACGAATTATAGGTAGTATTGAACCTATCAGTAACAAAGGGTTGTATTTGCGCGTATTAGTTCCCGTTAATGGTCAGGATTTAACTGGAGAAACGCGAATTTTACAATTATTGCAGCCCGTTCCAAAGCCGCTGGCCACAACGGCTGAGGCGGTGCAAGATGTTTATCAGGATTACCAGCAGCTCTCTTATAGTCGCGCTTCACTTAGAGAGGTTTTTGCCCTTACCTTAACTTTGGTCATGATGCTAGCAATGTTAGGTGCAGTTGCAGTAGCTTTCGTGTTGAGTCGCAGATTGTCTGCACCACTGACCGTGTTAGCTGAGGGAACAAAGGCAATTGCCAGTGGAGATTACAGCACGATGCTGCCTGCTCATGGTAAAGATGAATTGGGGGTATTGGTGCAGTCATTTAACAGCATGACGCAGCAGTTAGATGATGCAACTAAAGCCGCCGATAGAAACCGCTCACGAGTTGAGGCGGCGCGAGGTTATTTAGAAACTATTTTAGCGCACTTGTCGTCCGGTGTGATTGCGCTGAATAAGCGAGGTGAGTTACGCACCTTTAATGAAGCAGCGGTTAATATTTTAGCGATACAGTTAGAGAGTTATGTTGGATTTACTTTAGATAAGATCATGGTAAAACAGGTTCGCTTAGAAAGTTTTTTTCAATCGATTGCCTCACATAATCAACTAGTTGATTCAGAAAAAAATGCACATGCTGATATTCAGAAAGATGAGTTAGTCGCTCAAATTGAGTTAGTCACTGGCCAAGGTAAACAAATACTAACATTACGAGGCACACGTTTGCCAGATGGTGGTTATGTCGCAGTATTTGATGATGCGACTACTATGGTACAGGCACAGCGTGACGCTGCATGGGGTGAAGTAGCAAGACGCCTTGCCCATGAAATTAAAAATCCATTAACGCCCATTCAGTTATCTGCAGAGCGCATGGCACATAAACTAAGTCATAAGTTAGATGATGCAGACGCGCAGATGTTAAAACGTTCTACTGAAACCATTGTGAATCAAGTGGATGCATTAAAAAGAATGGTGAATGAGTTTAGTGAGTATGCCCGCTCACCAGCGCCGCAACTGCAAAAACTAGACTTAAATAAATTGATTCGAGAAGTGGTTTCATTCTATGATTTACCTGATAGTAAAATAATACTTATACTGGAAAATAAAGCTTGTGCCATAAAGGGTGATAGCACCATGTTGCGCCAAGTGATACATAATTTATTGCAAAATGCGCAGGATGCACTAGCGGATCAAGCTGATGCCATGATTGAAGTTAAAACAAAGGCTGATGGCCAGACGCTCGTGCTAACGGTAGAAGATAACGGAGTGGGTTTTCCTGAGCAAATGATGTTGCATGCTTTTGAGCCATATATGACCACTAAGCCTCATGGTACAGGGCTTGGTTTAGCGATAGTTAAGAAAATAATTGAAGAGCATAAAGGTAGTATAAAGATTGAAAATATATCAGATACCACTCAGAACAATAAGCGCTTAGAATCGACAGATAGAGAATACAATAAAAATAAAACTGGTGCATTGGTGACAATTAGTATTCCGCTGTTAATTGAAGTAAGTGTTTGTTAAAAATAACTAAAGACAGCAATATCCTCAAACAATTATTGAGACACAAGAAGATAAACACATGGCAGTAAAACATATATTAGTGGTAGACGATGAAATTGGCATACGAGAATTATTGCGAGATATTTTGCAAGACGAAGGTTATCAGGTTCAGTTGGCTGAAAATGCGGCTGTTGCCCGGGCAGCAAGACTACATGAGCGCCCTGACATGGTGTTATTGGATATTTGGATGCCGGATTGTGATGGAATTACCCTACTTAAAGAGTGGGCAAATAGTAGTTTGCTAACCATGCCAGTGGTGATGATGTCTGGACACGGTACGATAGATACCGCAGTAGAGGCGACGCGTATCGGCGCATTTGATTTTTTAGAGAAGCCAATCGCACTACAAAAACTATTAAAAACTGTAACTACTGCATTAAAACACGGAGAACTTAGACCTAAATCAGAGATGAACTTAGCAAGTTTAGGTAAAAGCCCAATTGTAACTGCGTTAAAAGATAGATTAGATAAAATTGCTGTGAGCGTTAGTCTAAGCTCAGTATTATTGATTGGAACAAAGGGTTGTGGTGCAGAATTATGTGCCCGCTATTTGCACGAGTCTGGAAGCACTTGGTTACAACTAACAGAATTTACCCGGCTAGCCAATGAGCCTTTGGATATATTAGAAGAGATTCGTGGCGGTATGTTATATATTGCAGAGATTGCTGAACTCAAAAAAGCTGAACAAAAAAGCTTGTTATTACTGATTGCAAAAGCAGACAAATATCATGTACGTATTGTTTGTGGCACTAGTGAGAATTTACCTAGGTTACAGGCTGAAGGATTGTTTGACCATAATCTATTCCAAGCGTTATCGGCAGTTTCGCTTCGTGTTCCAGCGCTTGACGAGCATAAAGAAGATATTCCAGATTTAGTTATAGCAATTACAAACTTACAACTAGAAATTGCTGGCTTGGAATATCGTGACTTTGATGTTGCCGCCTTGAATGGTTTGCGCAATGCTGATTGGCCTGGTGATTTGGCACAGCTAGAAGCGGTCATTCGTAATTTGTTACAAACCAGCTTAGGTGAAAAAATCACGCTAGATGATGTTAGCCGCGTACTGCATCAATTTGATGATATGCAACTACCAACGAATATAACAAGTGCTAGTGGATTGCCAGTAGTGAATGCAAAGGTCTCATCAGGTGCACAAATAGATAAACTTTCTTTAAACCAACCTTTGCGTGAGGCACGTGATGATTTTGAGCGTCTATATTTTGATCACCATATGAAATTGGCGACAAATAATATGAGTAAGCTAGCAGAAATTGCAGGATTAGAACGCACGCATTTGTACCGTAAACTCAAGCAGTTAGGTATTAAAATCAAGTAGAGAGAACTTGAATTTAAATATTTAGTTCTAGCACCACAGGTGTATGGTCAGAAGGTCTTTCAAGTTTGCGCGGTGTTTTGTCAATGGTAGCCGCAACGCATAAAGGCTTAAGCGCATCACTAACTAATATATGGTCAATACGCATACCAAAATTACGCCTGAAACCCATCATGCGGTAGTCCCACCAACTAAAGCTTTTGTCTGCTTGCTCAAATAGCCTAAAGCTATCATGCAGACCTAGTCGTAGCAACTTTTTAAAATGCTCGCGCTCTTGTGGGCTGACTAATATTTGCCCATGCCAAGCTGCGGGGTCATGGCAATCACGGTCTTCAGGTGCAATATTGTAATCACCTAAAATAACTAATTTTGGATATTTTTTAAGCTCAGCAGCTAACCAAATATTAAGCGCTTTTAACCAGCGCATCTTGTATTCATACTTTTCAGAATCTACCGCTTGACCATTTACAATATACACACAAATTACGCGCACACCTTTAATGGTCGCAGAAATCACACGCTTTTGCTCATCTTCAAAACCTGCAATACCGTATTCAACTTCCGCCATATCATTTGTACTTAAAATAGCGACCCCGTTATAGGTTTTTTGTCCGCTGTGAATGGCATTGTAGCCTGCGGAATTTAAATCAGCATATGGAAACTTACTGTCCTCTTGCTTGGTTTCTTGCAAGCAAAGTACGTCAATAGGGTTATCTCGCAACCAATCCAACACATGTTGTAGGCGCACATTCAATGAGTTTACATTCCAGGTAGCAATTTTCACGGGATAATCTCTTCTATGGTATAGCACATTTTAGCATGCGTTAAAAATTGCTTATATTCCTATCTTAAGCAATTAAAATCAAGACAGGTTTAGTGTGTTAAAGTCTCGCTTTTTTGAGCATCATTACGTGATTAAAGCTGCAATATTTGACATGGATGGACTGCTGATTGATTCAGAACGCATCATCATGCAAGCCTGCATCATTGCCGCCAAGCGAGTAGGTATAACCTACACCCAAGCAGAATACGTAGAACTGATTGGTCGCGCAGGGCCAGATTCTACTCGTATCATGCAAGAACAATTGGGCGGGGTGCTAAACTTTAATCAAGTGATGCAAGGTTTAGATAGCTTGCTCGCAGAGCATAACTACGCTTTCCCGCTCAAAAATGGCGTATTGCCATTACTCAAACACTATCAAAGTAACAACGTTATTTGTAGCGTAGCCTCATCATCGCCCATACACCATATTAGTCACCGTTTAAGCCAAGTCGGCGTGTTTGATTATTTTAGCCATATCACTAGCGGGCAAGAAGTTACTCGGGGTAAGCCAAAGCCTGATATCTACTTATTGGCGATTAAGAAATTGGGCATCAGTCCAGATGATTGTATTGCTTTTGAAGATAGTGAAAATGGCGCTCGTGCTGCCATTGCTGCAGGTTTAAAAGTGGTAGTAGTACCAGATTTAAAAGAACCGAGTGACTATGTACGCGAGCATTGCCATCAAGTCATCACAAGTCTTGAAGATTGGTCAATGTAAAGGCTTAAGCCACCAAACCTGCTCAGTGGCGGGGTGCTTGCCTTTCAAACCATCTGGAATGGTCTTGCTCGTTAGTAAAGTTAAATCATAAGTCGTTTGGTAATGCTGTTTAACTTCATTGGAGCTAATAGAAAAAGGTGGGCCTGCATGTACGGATTGGTCATACACAAAGCAAATCAGTAGTTGTGGTGCCTTGTTTGTAAGCACCATTAAATGCATGGTGTATGTTTTGCGCATTTCATCTGGCAAAGCTACTAAAGCAGCACGGTCGTAAACCGCGTCTACATTGCCGAGCATGGCAGGCGTGACATTAAAAATATCTCCCACAAACATATCAATATTAGTCGCACTGTAATGAGTTATTTCACCTAGTTTGGTGATGGAGGGTGTTAAATTTAGGCTGTAAAATAAATCTTCTATCGCAATTTGACTTAACTCTGCACCTGCTACACGGTAACCCTGTAAAAGTAGCCAAGCAATATCCAAGGTTTTGCCACACAAAGGCAAAAATACACGAGTGCTTGAATTTTGGTTTGATTTTGGTTGTAAATCGAGTGTTGAAAAATGTTTAAGCAGCAAAGGATTAGGTTCAGTAAGGTGAAAACCAATTTGGTTGTTTTGCCATCTTTCGTGCCAAAAATTGTGCTTCATATTGCTTAAGTTAATTGCATGATGAGAGTAAAGTAGTTATGTAAAGTGCAGTGGTCACTACATTAAGGCAGTCTTCAGGCTGCCTTAATGTGCCGGACTATTCTGAAACTTTTTTTAAGTTTGCTAAACCAGATTTTAAAATACCCTCTACCGCAACTTTGGCTGCAGCGTCATCTTGACCAGTAGCGCCTGGGTTTGCAGGGTCTTTACGTTTAAACATGGTGCGCCATGTCACGATGCTTTTGTTGCCAGAAGCTTCCACCTTTAAGGTTGCGCCATATTCACGCACAGGCAAAACGCTTTCTGTGATTTCATACTTCATGGTCATACCGCCAGCGTCATGGCCTGTTAATGTTTCATTGATTTTGCCGCCATCTTGCAATGTAAGCACACGCTTTGCGCCTACTTCGCCAGCTTTACCCTCAACCACTTCGGTTTTGGCGATGGCAGGGTGCCAGCTCATATCACCATAATTACCCACTTTTGCCCAAACTTTATCGGCAGGTGCGTTAATTTCAATGCTATCTTTCACGCGTATCGTTTCATCAATCGCGGCATTCGCCATCATAGACAAACCTAAACTAGCCATTAACAAGGCAAACATCAACTTATTCATAACAACCTTTCTAAAGTATTCAATTAAAAATAGCCCTCACGAGGCCAATATGACTATACTGGACTAGCAAAGAGATGGCTAGAGTTAGCCTGCAAAATAAATATCTGGCGGTAGGTTTTTGACTTTTTGAAATGATTTGAACGTTAAGATTAGCGTGGAAAAATATGAACTAATAACAGATAGGTTTCATTGGCTATCAATCAGAATGTGAAAAGTGTGAAGCACATGTCAATAGCAATAAGTTGCTCACCCTGCAAGTTTAAGTACTCATTCCACTATGTCTCAACAACGCATCCATGCTCGGCTCTCTTCCTCTAAATGCTACAAATGATTCCATCGCAGTGCGTGAGCCACCTTTTGCAAGAACTTCATCTTTAAAGAGTTTACCTGCCTCGCGTGACAGTACACCTAACTCCTCAAACAGGCTATAAGCATCTGCTGAGAGCACTTCCGCCCATTTATAACTGTAGTAGCCTGCTGCGTAACCGCCTGCAAAAATATGGCTAAAGCTGTTGGGGAAGCGGTTCCATTTTGGGGGTCTTATAACAGCAACTTCGTCGCGAATTTGTTCAATCAAATCTAATGCGGTTTGTTTACCATTAGGGTTAAAGTCACTGTGCAGGCGCATATCGAAGAGTGAAAATTCGATTTGGCGCATGGTTTGCATGCCCGCTTGAAAGTTTTTAGCGGCGACCATTTTGTCGAATAACTCACGTGGTAGTTGCGCGCCAGTATCAACGTGGGCGGTCATGTGACGCAACACTTCCCATTCCCAGCAGAAGTTTTCCATAAATTGACTGGGTAATTCCACCGCATCCCATTCCACGCCTTTAATGCCTGAAACGCCGTATTCATCCACTTGCGTGAGCATGTGGTGCAATCCGTGACCAAACTCATGAAACATGGTGATAACTTCATCGTGCGTAAATAACGCTGGCTTGCCAGCAATGGGCGCAGAAAAATTGCAGGTGAGAAAAGCAACGGGTAACTCAACGCCATAGGCTTTTTTGCGACGTGTAATCGCTTCATCCATCCAAGCCCCACCGCGTTTGTTGTTGCGGGCATACAGGTCTAAGTAGAAATAGGCGATAGGCTTGCCAGTAGTGTCGGTAATTTGATAAAACGCCGCATCTTCATGCCAAAGCGGAGCCTCAGCTTTTTGTACTTGCACGCCGAATATAGTTTCGGTGACTTTAAATAAGCCTTCCAGAACTTTGCTTTCTGGAAAGTATTGTTTCACTTCTTGGTCCGAAAAAGCGTATTTTTCTTCACGTAGTTTTTCGCTTACATAGCCAACATCCCACGACTGCATATCATTTATACCAAGCTTTTTGGCATAGGCGGTGAGTTCTTGCATATCGCGTTCGGCGTATGGTTTGGCGCGCTTAGCTAAAGTAGCTAAAAACTCGGTGACTTGTTTTGGGCTATCAGCCATTTTAGTGGCGAGTGAAAGTTCGGCGTAGTTGTTAAAGCCTAGGGTTTGCGCTTCTTCTTTTTTTAGTTTAAGAATATCGCTGATCAAGTTAGTGTTATTCCACTTTATATTTCCATTTTCATCGTGTTTACTAAACTCAGATGCACGTGTGGCATAAGCGCGATACAGCGTTTCACGCAAAGCGCGGTTTTCACAGTATTGCAATACTGGTAAGTATGAAGGAAAGTGCAGGCTAAATTTGTAACCAACTTTACCTTCAGCATTTGCTGCCTCAAGCGCGGCTTCAATCGCGTCCGCTGGTAAGCCCGCTAAATCAGCCATATTTTCAACGTAATGCGCAAAGTCATTAGTGTTGTCCAAAATATTTTCTTCAAACTTAGAACCTAATTTTGAAAGTTCTTCGCTCACCGCTTTAAAGCGTGCTTTTTGTTCTGCAGGCAACTCGGCACCGCCTAGTTTGAAATCACGCACTTCATTATTAATGATTTTTTGTTGCGTCTGCGTGAGGCTGGCAAACGCAGCACTAGCTTGAATGGCTTTGTACTTGGCGTATAGTCGCTCATCTTGCGACATGTCACTGCCATAGTCAGTCAGTTTAGCTAAGTTCTCATTATAGGCTTCACGTAGTTCAGGGCTATTCACCACGGCATTCATATGACCGACTTGGCTCCAGGCGCGACTTATTTTTTCGCTATGATCTTCTAACTTAAGCGCAAAATTATCCCATGTTGGCGCTTCTACTGAAGTGGCTAAGCTTTCAACCAGTGAGCGGCCTTCCGCTAATAGGCTGTCAATCGCTGGGCTGATATGTTCAGGTTTGACTTCATTAAATTTAGGTAGGCCAGCCAAATATAGCAATGGATTGGAGAGTGACAACAATGGGTTTGACACAGAGTATTCCTTAAAACAGGTTAATTGATTAAACGCAGACTAAAAGGATAATGATAAGTTTCACCCTTACTGGTAGAGATGGCGGCAATAATGCATAAAACAATATTGAAAACCCAAATAATAAACATGAATAAGAACCCAATTAGAATCAGCGCTAATATTCCTGCAATAAACTGCCCTAACAACACGGTTATTTGAAAATTTAATGCCTCTTTAGCTTGGCTAGCAATGTATTCGCTGTCATCTTTTTTTAGAATCCATACTATAAGCGCCGGAATAAAAGAGAAAACTGTACCGCCTAAGTGGGTAATCGTTGCAATGTTTTTATCATCATTACTTGGTGTCGTCGTTAGTTCAGTATTTGTAGACATTTTTTTCCTTTCAAAAGAAGAAGTCTAATTTAAGTACGCGATTTCAGTCTCAAATCTATGTTGTTGTAAAACTTGGCCACCATAGGCTCAATTTTTTCAATGTCAGTTAAGCCTAATACTTTGCGTGCATTTGCGCTTAGCTGGCTTAGCTGACTATGCAATATCTGCTGCTTCACGCTGAGTATGTGAGAAGGATGCATGGATAATTGGCGCAAACCCATGCCGATGAGTAATTTTGTGAGTTTGGCGTCTCCGGCCATCTCGCCACACACTGAGACAGATTTACCTAATTTCTCGCCGGCTTTAATCGTCATTGAGATTAATTTTAATACTGATGGATGTAACGGGTTATAAAGATGCGCTACTGCGTCATCAGTGCGATCAATAGCTAAAGTATATTGTATTAAATCATTCGTACCAATCGACAAGAAATCTAACTCTTTGGCAAAAGCTTCTGCATTAATAGCGGCAGCGGGAATTTCTATCATGCCACCAAGAGCTATATTTTCATTAAATGCAATATTTTGTTTAAGTAAACTAATTTTAGCGCGTTCTAACAGTAATTTGGTTTGGCGCAATTCAGATAGCGTTGATAGCATAGGGACTAAAATTTTGATGTTGCCAAAGTGAGATGCACGTAATAGAGCACGTAATTGCGTATGAAAAATCTGTGGTTCAGATAAGCAGTAACGTATAGCGCGTAGGCCTAGGGCAGGGTTTGCGCATGTCACGACTGTATCCGGATTCATTTGCTTATCCGCACCTAAATCTAGCGTGCGAATAATAACAACGCCACCTTTCATAGCATCAGCCACCGATTTGTAAGCAAGAAATTGCTCTTCTTCATCAGGCATTTCGCGGCGATTCATAAACAAGAATTCTGTACGATACAGTCCAATACCAGTAGCACCTGATGCCTTGACCGCGACAACATCTTCAGGTACTTCAATGTTGGCAAATAGATCTATTTTTGTGCCATCTAAAGTAACGGCTTTGGTTGATTTAATTCTTTGTAATTTTTGCTGTTCGAGCTCCCATTGCTCTTGGCGGAGCCTGTATTCGGTTAAGATGCTTAAGTCAGGGTTAACAATCACCACACCTTGCTTGCCATCTACAATAATAAGCTCGCCATCGCGAATTAAGTCATGTGCCCTTTGTAAAGCAACGATGGAAGGAATATTTAAACTGCGCGCTAAAATAGCGGTATGTGAGGTAACACCGCCCATATCAGTAACAAATGCGGCAAACTCGTGTTGTTTGAATTGAATTGCATCAGCGGGCGAGATGTCATGCGCGACTAAAATGAGTTTGCGCTCTTGATGTAATACGTTACTTTGCTTCTCTACTGTCAGTTGGCTGGGATGGCCGAGAAGCACTTTAATCACACGTTCAACTACTTGGATTACATCTTGTTTTCGCTCTCGCAGATATTCGTCTTCAATTTGTTCAAATTGCTCAACAATCTCATCCATTTGCAACTTAATGGCCCACTCGGCATTACATTGCTCATTTAGGATGATCTCTTTAGGAATTTCGGATAATGATTTATCTTTTAAAATCATTAGATGCGTTCCAATAAAAGCACTTAATTCAGCAGGTGCATTCTTGCGTAAACTAGCGTTAATTTTTTCTAAATCTTGACTAACAGTATTGATTGCATTGCTAAAACGTATAATTTCATCATTAATTAAGTGTTTTGGAAGTCGGTAATGTACAACCTCTAATAATGCATTTGATACTAGGTGCGCGTGCCCAATAGCAATGCCGCTAGATACGCCTACGCCATGTATGCAAAAGCTAGTCATCTTTAGTCACATCCGAAATTTTTCGTAATTTTATGCATCAGAAATTATTCACCTTCTCCAAAATAATCTGTAATGAGTGCTTTTAGTGCATCAATTGCAACTTTTTCATCTGCACCATTTGCTTCTAACTTAACAAATGAGCCTTTGGCTGCTGCTAACATCATTACGCCCATGATGCTTTTTGCATTCACGCGTCTGTCATTACGTGTTATCCAAATTTCACTGACATATTTACTGGCCATTTGAGTAAGCTTGGTTGACGCGCGTGCATGCAAACCTAGTTTATTGACGATTTCTACATCTATACTAATCATTTTTATTAAACCCAGTCATTTTAATTAACCTACGTCATTCAGTTTGTTTGACAAGTCGTCATTATTATTTAAAACACATAACGATCGCAGTGATCGCGATTAAAGTGCACGACACCTTCGCGACCTCCACTGACGGCCTTTTCCACTAGAGCCATCAGTGATTCATGTCGATAAGTCATGGTGCGGACTATCATAGGCATATTCACGCCCGCAACTCCTTCAACAATACCAGGCAATAATAACTTACTCACTATATTGCATGGAGTCGCACCATACATGTCTGATAGTATCAATACACCCTCGCCTTCATTGAGCTTATTGACTAAAGCCTGTGCTACAGGAACTAATTCATTAGGGTCATCTTGGTTTGTGACAGCAAGAAATGCCACTTGCCTAGGTTCGTTACCTATCACATGCTTGGCACATTCCATCAAGCTCTCACCCAAACTGTCATGCGCGATGATTAAAATCCCTATCATTATCTTCTCTACTTTAATATTTTATTAGCTGCATTTACTCAGTTTATAGTTACTTAACTTTATTTTGTTTTGTTCGTAGTTTATTGACCTTAGTCTTTTTATTATCAACAACTTTGCTAGGTATTAAAATACTATTTTAATTCTCTATGTCTTGTTAAAACCCTTTGATTTACCACAAAATGTTGGCTTAATTGTTCTACAAAATATACCGAGCGATGTTGTCCACCAGTGCAACCAATAGCGATGGTTAAGTAGCTACGGTTGTCGGATATAAAGCATGGTAACCATTTTTCTATATAGTGCTTTATATCATTTAACATTTCTTGCACATTAGTTTGATTTCTTAAAAAGGATTGAACCTCTATATCGCGTCCTGTAAGGTCGCGCAACTTAACATCGTAATGCGGGTTTGGTAAACAGCGTATGTCGAACACAAAGTCAGCGTCCAGTGGAATGCCATGCTTAAAGCCAAATGATGTAAATAATACAGTAAGTCCTGAATGATCGCTTGAAACAGCGTCTTTTATCCAAGCCCTGAGTTTATTAGCGCTAATGTGACTTGTATCAATGACATGTCCTAGGTTACCTAAATTACTAAGTAGCTCACGTTCAACGGCAATACTTTCAGCGAGTGTAGTTGTATCTTTGCTTAAGGGATGTTTACGTCTTGTTTCACTGAACCTTTTGACTAAAGTCTCGACATTAGACTCTAAAAAAAGCACTTGCGTAGACACGTTTTGTAATTTCAGTTGTTCAATATGTGCAGGTAGTGTTTCAATTGCCGCACTGCGACTATCAATACTAATTGCAACACGATCATAGTTATTAACGTTCAAATTTCCAGAGCGTTTGTTTTCAGATTGCAGATGTTCTGCAATCTGAGGCAACATCGTGGCTGGTAAGTTATCTATGCAATAGTAGCCGCTATCTTCCAGAGCATGTAATGCAATACTTTTACCAGAACCAGAGAGCCCAGTGACGATGATGAGTTGTTTCATATAGGGATTTATTCAATATTGGCTGATTTTTTCATTTCACGTTGCTGGCGTTGCACTAATTGTTTTGAGGCATTGATGCCTCGCAATAAGAGTACATGGTTGCGAATAGCAACTTCCACCAGTACTGCAATATTGCGACCCGCAGCTATAGGGATTTTTATTTTAGGTATTTTAACGCCTAGTAAAGCTTCATGTTGCCTTTTCACATTGATTCGGTCTAATAATTCTGGCGCTTGCTTGTCAGCCATTTCTAATTGAATAATGAGATCAAGCGGCTTCGTTGGCTTGACTGAATTATTGCCGAATAGTGCTCGAATATTTAAAATACCTAATCCACGCACTTCTAAAAAGTCTTGTAATAGTGCAGGACAGCGCCCTTCAACACGTTCTGGTGAAATGCGAAAAAAATCGATGACATCATCAGCAATCAGTCGATGCCCTCGAGATATAAGTTCTAAAGCCAATTCACTTTTCCCAATCGCTGCTTCGCCCTTAATCAGCGCGCCAAAGCCCTCTACTTCCATAAATACACCATGCACACTGATTGATTCTGCAACTGCATGAGCTAAAAAGTGATTTAATACATCCATCAGTGCCGGACTACGAAGCCTAGATGTAAATAATGGCGTATTGTGGATGTCCGCTGCTGATAGCAGTGTGTCTGGTACGCTTTCACCATTGGCAACAATGACTACTGCTAAGTCGGTTGAGAATAAGCTTTCAATTGCAGAAGCTGCTTCAGTAGCTGGTAAGCTGCGCAAATAATCCATCTCAGCACAGCCTAAAACTTGTACGCGATTCGGATGAACAAAGTTAAGGTGGCCAATAAGTGCCAAAGATGGCTTGGTAACAGTTTCACTAGTAAGTGAGTTAGACCCGCCGTTAAGCCCAGCAACCCAGTTCATTTTGAGTTTACGGCGGGTTTGTTTGAATAGCTCAGCTACGTTAATTTGAGCCATGTGATGATAGAAATTTTAGGTTAATTTAAAGCTTGTATATCAATAGCTTGGTGCTTGACTGCACCATTTGCCTTATGGTGATCAGCATGTTTTTCTTTATGTTTGACCACTTGGCGGTCTAACTTGTCTGTCAACATATCAATCGCGCTGTACATATTGTCACCCTCGCAAGCGGCATGTAAATCGTTACCAGGCACATGCAGTGTAGCTTCTACCTTTTGGGCCAGCTTTTCCACACTCATGGTCACTTTGACATCTATTACATGATCAAAATGGTTGCTAATTCGGGCTAATTTGCTTGTGACATAATCGCGTAATGCAGGAGTTACTTCTAAATGCAGACCAGTTAATTGTAAATTCATGACTTGCTCCTTTTTAAAATATTCTAAAAGTTAGAACGGTCAAAAACCAAAAAGAGTCGAAAGTTTATAACACATAAAAACTCATAGAACGATTTCAGTTTACTACTTTAATTCGCTTCTGTGCTAATGGAATAGAGAATATTTTTGATGCCTATTTCAAGTTTCAATAGCCTAATTTAAACCTACTGGGTTTAAAGCTACTTTAATGCATGTGAAATTTGGCTTAAAGCGCTTTTCTTAAGCTTGCTGGAGCTATGTTGAGTGATTCGCGGTATTTTGCAATAGTGCGGCGCGCAACGACTATGCCTTGTTTTGCTAATAAGTCCGTTATTTGGTTGTCTGAATAAGGTTTTCTCGGATTTTCTTGATCAACAAGTTGTTTAATTAGCGCTCGAATTGCTGTGGCTGAGCAAGTGCCGCCTGTGTCAGTGGCAACTGAACTACCAAAAAAATATTTAAGTTCAAAAATTCCACGCGGTGTGAGCATGTATTTGTTATTGGTCACTCGCGATATGGTTGATTCATGTAAATCGAGTTCTTCAGCAATTTCTCGTAATACTAGTGGCCGCATTGCGACTTCACCATACTCTAAAAAATTACGTTGGCGGTCAGTAATGGCTTGAGATACACGTAATATGGTTGAAAAACGTTGTTGAATATTTTTAATCATCCATTTAGCTTCTTGCATTTGGCTTTGAAGATATTGGCTAGAACTATCACGATTACGCTTTAAAATATTTGCATAAAGCTGGTTAATTTTTAGCTTAGGAATGACAGCATCATTTAGGCTTGCAATCCAAATGCCTTTTACTTTTTTGATGATGACTTCGTGCTGAATGTAATGCTCTGAACCGATAATGCTAAATGTACTGCCAGGTCGTGGATTTAAGCTAGTAATCAACTGCTGAACATTTTTAAGTGTTGCTTCATCGCAGCCTAGCTCTTTGCGTAATTTAGCAAAGTCGCGCGCACCAAGAACTGGTAAATAGTGCTTTGCCACCAACTTAGCAAGCACTAAGTGTGGTGTATATTTAGGTAATAATTCTAGTTGTAATAACAAGCATTCACTTAAATTTCGCGCACCAACGCCAGCAGGATCTAGATTTTGAATATGCCGTAGGGCAGTATTTAGCTCCAATACTTCCATTTCAAGTTCTAGTGGCATTTGCTCGACAATATCTTCGAGTGACTCTTCCAAGTAACCATCTTCATTAATACTATCAACCAGCAGTAACACTAACGTTTGATCGCGCTCAGATAGCGGCATAAGTTTTAGCTGTGAGATTAAATGATCTCTTAAGCTAATTTGCATAGTCTCTTGTTGTTTGAAGTCACTATCATCATCCGATGGCGTGCTGTTCTCGTCCCAAAGACTGCCATTTGAAAACTCATCATAATCATCATTGAACTCAGCAGAATGGTCGACAGGATGGTCGGCCGTATAGTCAGCTGTATTTTGTTCAAAATCAGTTGATTCTGACTGGGTTGATTCAGAGTTGTTGTCGGTAAATTCCGTATTAGTTTTATCATTGCTTATATCTAGGGAAAAATCGTTATTGTCCTCAATATTTTGAGGGTCTTCAGCGACATTTCCATCGTTGCTAGTGGTATTGAGTGTGACTTCATCTTCGCTATTGTCTGTGGCATTACCATACTCATCTTCACCGTCATCACCTCTTTCTAATAAAGGGTTAGTTTGCATCAGCAAATCAATTTCTTGATTAAGCTCTAGGGTTGAGAGTTGCAATAGCTTAATTGCTTGCTGAAGCTGTGGCGTTAGCGAGAGGTTTTGCGAAAACTTAAGCTGCAATCCCTGTTTCATAGACGAAAATCTTTCCCTAAATAAACTTCACGTACTTTTTCATTGTTCACAATGTCACTGGGAATGCCTGAGGCAAATACATGGCCTTGATTGACGATGTAGGCATGGTCGCAAATACCTAAAGTTTCTCTTACGTTATGGTCTGTAATCAGCACACCAATGTTACGCGAACTTAAGAAACGGATAATTTTTTGAATGTCGATAACGGCAATTGGGTCAATACCCGCAAATGGTTCGTCAAGTAAAATAAAGCTGGGGTTTGATGCCAAGCATCGGGCAATTTCAACACGACGACGCTCACCACCAGATAAGCTTACTGCAGGGTTGTCGCGAATGTGAGTAATATGCAAATCTTCGAGTAAGGACTCTAATTTTGCTTCCATCTCGATTTCAGACATGTCTTGTAATTGTAGTACTGCTAGAATATTTTCTGAGACGGTAAGTTTACGAAAAATAGAAGGTTCTTGCGGTAGGTAAGATAACCCCATTCTTGCTCGCATATGAATAGGTAGGCGGCTTAAGTCTTTTCCATCTAGCAGAATTCTGCCTCCATCCAGTGCTACTAACCCCACTATCATATAAAAGCTAGTGGTTTTCCCTGCACCATTAGGCCCTAACAAACCTACTACTTCCCCACTTTTGAGGCGCAAAGAAATATCTTGCACCACAGTGCGCGTTTTGTAAGATTTACGTAAATTTTCTACAACCAGTTCACTCATATCGACTTATTCTTATGTGTTGGTGATGGGTTATTATTTTTAATTTGAACCTAGTCCAAGGCTTCTACTAAATCGCGAGTCTTTTACAGGGGCTTCGTTATTAATTGGTTTGTTGCTAGGGGTATTGTTTGAACTGTTGTTTGGCTTGGGAATTCCAATCGCAGGCCCTGAAGTTTTTTTATTTTTAGGCTGAATGACCGCACGCACACGACCGCTAGACGTTTCGCCATTCGTTGACTTTGTGCCACCTAGGACTTCAGCATATTCAGAATTCGCATCATAACTAATATAATCGCCATGAATAATGTCTTCTCCACGCTTTACCCATGCTTTGGTATAAAGCTGTATTTTATCCATACGTCCATCGTACTCAATGCGCTGCGCACTACCTTCCATGTATTCGTTTTTCCCCTCACGTTTTTGTTTAAACGTAGTTGGGTTGCCCAATGAAGTACTTTGCTGAAATCCGCTGCTATCTTCACGCACAATCAATTTTTCGGCCCGGATAACTAGTGTGCCTTGCGTTAGTATGACATTGCCTGAGTAGGTGCTGATTTGTTTGGCATCATCTACTTTTAAAGTATCTGCTTCTAAATCAATCGGTTTGTCACGATCTGCCGACTCAGCAAAAGCATTGTTAGATAAGATTAAACATGCGAAGAAAAATATGACTAAGAATGCGCCTAACTTAAGTTCAATTTTGATTGTTGGGTTACTCATAGCGTCTCCGAGTGCGCACATTGCTTGTAGTTGTTGTTGAATTGTTAAATGTTGTTAAAGGATTGTTTTTCTTATTATTTGTTTTAGTATCTTTAGTTTTAATGGTTGAATTTTTTAATTCTACATTCGCTGACGTAATTTTTTTTGCTTTTGTTTTTTTAGCCGCAGGTTTTTCAAAATGCGCACGTACTTTATGCTTCAAAGTAATTGTATTGGTTTTTTTTTCATACACCATGCCAGTGGCATAGATGATTGTTTTCGGCGCCTGCCGAATGACCACAGGACTATCGGTACTGACTAATTCTTGATTAGGTAGAATATTAAGATACTCCGTATCTATGGTCATTTCACCTTTGTTAGCAAAAGCTTGCCGTGTCACTTTTACATTATCAACTAGTTGCACTTGTTCTCCATCGCTAGATACATAGCCGCGTAAAGCATGCACTTGAGTATAAGGTTTATTCGCCGCAAATTGTGTGTAGCGTGGCCGCTGTAATTCAGTAGAGTCATCATCTGGAAAATGTCGCATTTCTACAGAGGCTAATTTATAGCGTAGATCTCCATTGATGTCAGTTTGTGTTGTCAAAAAATTACTTATCATATAATCAGGGTCATGACGACTCGAACCGTCTAACTTTGGTTTCGGCGGCTGAACGACTTGATTTATCCAAGCAGTGATTAATGCCAATATTGATAGCAATACAATTGGATAAATAATTGCAGAACGTGCCCCCAGATTCATTGGCTAGATACTATCAATTAGCAATAGATGCTTGCGCTAAAAATTTCGCCATTTGCGCTTCAAAAGTACCTTGTGCCTGCATGATTAACTCGCAGACTTCACGCACAGCTCCTCGCCCACCCGCTTTGATGGTAATGTAATGCGCATGTTTGAGCACAAAGGGGGGGGAATTAGGTACAGCAAGAGCAAGGCCACATTTCAGCATAGGTGGTAAATCAACGACATCGTCCCCCATGAAAGCGCATTGGCTAGCCTGAAAACCGCTAGCTTTCATCAAATCGTTAAATGCGACTAATTTATCTTCGGCGCCTTGGTAAAAGTGTGCCACACCTGTGCTTTCAGCACGTTTTTTAACGACATTTGATGTGCGGCCAGTAATGATAGCCAACTCAACGCCAGTGGCTTTGAGTAATTTCATACCCAAGCCATCATGTGAATGAAAAGTTTTGTATTCTTGGCCGTCATCACCTATGGTGAGTCCGCCATCAGTCATCACACCATCTACATCTAGCACTAAAAGTTTGATGTTTTTGAAGCGTTCTTTTAACTCAGGATTTAAGGCGTTGAATGTCATTGCGGGCTCTATAAATTAAACTACTTTTGCCAATAAAAGATCATGCATATTTAACGCGCCGACTAAAGCGCCAGTTTCTTCGATAACTAACAACGCATTGACCTTATGTTGTTCCATCATTTCAACGGCTTCAATCGCTAATCTATCTTGATGAATTGTATAAGGATTTCGATGCATCACATCTTTGATGCTAGAAGTGGCGACATTCACATTTTGTTCAAATGCGCGACGCAAATCACCATCAGTAAAAATGCCAATGGGTTTATTGTTGTTATCAACAATGGCAGTCAACCCAAGTCCTTTGCGTGTCATTTCCAGCAAACCTTCAGATAGTGAAGCGCTAACTGCCACTTTTGGTATGCTCTCACTGGTGCGCATCAAATCATACACATGAATAAGTAAGCGTCTTCCTAAGCTACCACCAGGGTGCGAACGAGCAAAATCTTCAGCGGTAAAATCACGCTGGTCTAACACGCATAAGGCCAGCGCATCACCCAGCGCTAAAGCAACTGTAGTGCTTGAAGTGGGGGCTAATCCCAATGGGCAAGCTTCTTTTGATACGTGCGCACTTAAATGAATATCTGCGGCTTTTGCTAAGGTAGAGGCATCATTGCCGGTGATGGCGATGATGCTTGCGCCTAATCTTTTAAGAGGAGGTACAATTGCGAGAATCTCATCGCTTTCCCCTGAGTTTGAAAGCGCAATCACGATGTCACCAGCTATTATCATGCCTAAATCACCATGGCTAGCTTCCGCAGGATGCATAAAGAATGCAGGCGTACCAGTGCTTGCCAATGTTGAAGCGATTTTCCCGCCCACATGGCCTGATTTTCCCATGCCGCTCACCACAACACGACCTTTGCATTGCAATATAAGTGCAACTGCATCCGTAAATTGACCATCCAACCTAGAAGCGAGTGCACTAATTTCATTGGCTTCGAGTAGCAATACATCGCGCGCTAACAATAAAGTAGCTTGTTTGAGTGTGGCAGGCTGATGTTCATTAGGTAGCGATGACATTTTAGTTAAGCAGGCATCTATATGTTGAGATAGTTAGTGCTTAGTATAAAAGGGAAAGCCTGACATATAAAGCCTAAACAGACGTTAATAAGAAAAATTTAGCAAAAAAATACAATATATATTTGTTTTAGGCACAAATTTTGCTATTACGATATTTTTTTGTATCAGCTTGGTAGATGTGAAACAATAGTGGCAATTAAAAAAATAGCGCAATCATCAATTAATCATGTTCGAAACATTACCTTTAATTTTAATTCTACTTATTAGCGCCGTACTTGTGGTTGCGCTTTTTCGCGCATTCCGCCTGCCAGCAATGTTGGCTTACTTTGTAGTTGGCGTGCTTTTAGGCCCACACACCTTTGGATTAATGTCAGATACTGAGGCGAGTCGTGAGTTGGCCGAGTTTGGCATTGTATTTTTAATGTTTAGTATTGGGTTGGAGTTCAGCCTGCCTCAGCTATATGCCATGCGCAAAAAAGTATTGGGGATCGGTGGTGCGCAAGTTGTCATTACAATGGCAATTGTCATGGGCATTGCAAAATTAGCTGGTTTAGATTGGCCTGCAGCCTTTGTTATTGGTGCTGCATTGGCGATGTCTTCAACCGCGATTATTTCTAAGATTCTTGCAGAGCGCGTTGATTTAAATTCGCGTCACGGTCGTTTAAGTATTGGCGTTTTACTTTTTCAAGATGTTGCAGTCGTGCCGGTTTTAGTGATGATTCCTGCATTGGGTATGGTTGAGGCGAATTTGTTAGATGTACTTGGCTTAGCTTTACTCAAAGCCGCGGCTATGTTGTTATTTTTGTTTACTGTTGGTAAATGGTTAATTAAGCCTTGGTTTAATCTAGTCGCTGGCCAGCGTTCACGCGAATTATTTGTAATGAATGTGCTGATGGTCACTTTATTGCTAGCATACGCGACTAATTTAGCTGGATTATCCTATGCACTAGGGGCGTTTATCGCAGGCATGTTGATTTCTGAAACAAAATTTCGCTATCAGGTGGAGTCCGATATCTCGCCATTTCGAGACATTCTGCTTGGATTGTTTTTTATCAGTGTAGGTATGCTACTGAATATCCAGCAAATTTTTAATCATTTTGGCTTAGTGTTGTTGATACTCATTAGTTTCATTTTATTCAAGGCCATTATTGTCGCTTTGGTTGTTAAGATGGTTAAGTATGAGACAGGCGTAGCTATTCGAACGGGTTTGATACTAGCGCAAGCAGGTGAATTTAGTTTTGTGATTTTAGCCTTAGGCGTAGAGCAAAAGCTGATTGGTGGTGAGACCTTACAAATCATACTTGCTGCTTCGCTACTCTCTATGGTTATTGCTCCTTTCTTAATTCAATACAATGGCCGTATTGCAAGGAAAATGGTCAGAAGTTATACACAAAATAGTGGTCAAGTAGTGCAAGAAATCGACGATGCAGGTAAACATTTACATAACCACGTGATTATTTGTGGATATGGGCGCAGTGGACAGTTTCTTGCACGTTTTTTAAGAGAAGAAAGCATCCCCTACATCGCGCTAGATATTGATCCTTCACGTGTGCTAGAAGCTGCGGCAGCGGGTGAAAATGTAATGTTTGGTGATGCTGCCAGACGCGTTGTGCTCGAAGCAGCAGGGGGTGCGCGAGCCAAAGCCTTGGTGATCAGTTATGCAGATAATCGTGCTGCTATGAAGATTTTGCACATTGTTCAAGAAAAATATCCTCAGTTGCCTGTGATTGTTCGAACCGTAGATGACTCCAATATGGATGCCTTACGAGAGGCAGGTGCGGCCGAAGTCGTGCCGGAGATTTTAGAAGGCAGCTTAATGCTCGCTTCGCATGCACTAATGTTGCTTGGCGTGCCGCTTAATCGTGTTGTGAAAAGAATTCGGTTATTTAGAGAAGAACGTTATAAACTTTTTAGAGGTTATTTCCACGGAATTTCAGATGCTGAAGATGAAGATTTAGAAAAACAACAGGTTAGGTTGCATTCTGTGATTATCTCAGCTGGTACATTCTCGATTGGCCGAAGATTAGTTGATATGCATTTAGAAAACTTTGGCGTAGAAGTCAAATCAATTCGCCGACCAAATTCTAATGGCATAGAGCCAACACGAGAAAGTTTGCTTGCAGAAGGTGACGTTATTGTTCTGCTAGGACAGCCAACCAGTTTGACTAACGCCCAAAATGCCTTACTGATTGGCCGTGTGGCGACTAAATAAACATGACTAAAAAAGTAGTCATTGTAGGCGGCGGCATCGTCGGCTGTATGACCGCGATGGAATTGGTGAATCGCGGCTGCAAAGTGACGATTGTAGAGCGTAATCAAATTGCCAGCCAAACCTCGGGGGAATCCTCTTGGGCAGGTGGCGGCATTGTTTTCCCTCTATTACCTTGGCTTTATTCTGATGCGGTTAATGTGCTCACTAGTTATGGTGCAAATTCATATGCTGAAATTTGTCAGCGTATGTTGCGTGAAACAGGCATTAATACGGGCTTTGAAAAATCTGGCTTTTTATTGCTGCCAAATTTCGATACTGAAGCTGCCACTGCTTGGTGCGCGAGCAATCAAGTACCTGCGCAAGCAGTTAAAGCTTCGGCTTTTGCTGTGCAGTCGCTAAGTGGTGAAGATGCCTTATGGCTACCTACAGTCTGCCAAGTGCGTCCACCGCACTTTATGCAAGCTATGCGTAAATGGCTAGAGCAAAACAACGTCACTATGTTAGAGCAAACCGAGTTAGTGCCACTCAAACAAATCGAAGTATTAAATACGTGGAAAACAATCGATGGCGAAACATTAAGCGCAGATCAATTTGTTGTCACCTCAGGCGCTTGGAGCTTTGAACTGCTCAAAGAAACTAACACTAAACTCAACATCAAACCCATGCGCGGGCAGATTCTGCTGTATAAACCTAAAAAAAATCTTGAACAAATTGTGTATAGGGAAGGCTTTTACATGATACCGCGCAGAGATGGTTACTTGTTGGCAGGCAGCACACTAGAAGACGTTGGGTTTGAAGCCGCTGTTACACGTGAAGTGCGCGATGAAATTAGTGCAAAAGCTGAGGTCATTATGCCTGAGCTAAAAAATCAGCCTATACTCAAGCACTGGAGCGGCCTAAGGCCTGGTACGCCTGAGAATTTACCAACTATTTCAGCACATCCAACGATTGAAAATCTGTTTATGAATACAGGACATTTTAGATATGGCTTAACCATGGCCCCCGCGAGCGCTAAGTTGGTGACGGCGTTGATGTTGGATGAAAAGCCGATGATTGATGCTGCGCCATATCAGTGTAGTTAGTAACCATATGCCCTGCAAGCCAATATCCGTAGGTATTGAGGGTATGCCTAAACAATTAATTTTGCTGACATGTAACCCGTAAGAATTAAGGGTGAGTTCGGTGATAAAACGTAAGATTACCCTCATTTTGCATACTGACTATGCTTGTAAGGGGAAGTCACGGATTTATTGAATTCACCCAAATGATATAAGGCCAGTAAGGTGTCTTTCATATTTCACATAAATAACAATGTAGCCAGATTTAAGTAGATAAAAATTGGAAAAACGAACCAAGTATCCATTTTCTAATACCGCTGTGCAATCAATTTTACCCCCTTAAATATACTGTAATGGAACTTGAGTGCATTGTTCTACCTTGCATTGGAGTTTAGATTTAAATTCCGACTCACCTATGATTTCATAAAAGAATAGTGCCAATAATACAAAAATAATAATACAAAGCCTCAACTTGAAATTAACAAGTATCTTTTTCATTTTTCATTCTCAAGACGTAGTCCGCATCGCAAATCGTAGCAAGCTTAGCCTGCATGCAGTGCGGGATTAATGTTACGGCCTTTCAATTTCTGGCGCGTCTATATTTTCAACATCCTGCAATTGTTTTGAAGCAAGTTCGCTAGCATTGTTAATGTCGGTTTTAGCTTTATCGAGAATTTGTTTTGGTATGGCGCCGACTTCGGTCGAGGCATCTTTTTGTTTTTCACAAGCAGTAAAAGTGGTGGCTAACATTGCAAATAGTAATAAAGATTTAAACATTTTATTCTCCAAAATGTTAAGTTAAAGGGCGCTGCAATAAATTCAACTTTCTAATCTCGATCTATTGATTCAGCAATCCAATCACCTGATTTACCACCACGTTTTTCTAATAATTTTATCTCGCCGATAATCATGCCCCTATCCACCGCTTTGCACATGTCATAAATGGTGAGTAAGCCTACGCTCACTGCGGTTAATGCTTCCATCTCTACACCTGTTTGGCCTATAGTTTCAGTGGTGGCGGTGCAAATAACAGAAGTATTTTTTTCGTCTACATCAAAAGTGACAGTTACTTTTGTTAGGCTAATCGGGTGGCAAAGTGGAATTAAATCCGAGGTGTTTTTTGAGCCTTGAATCGCAGCAATGCGTGCAATGCCGAGTACATCACCTTTTTTGGCATCCCCCTTTTTTATGAGTTGCAATGTCGATGATTGCATACTAATTACACCACTAGCAACGGCGATACGTCGCGTAACCGCCTTGCCACCAACGTCGACCATGTGCGCTTGACCGCTGTTGTCAAAATGCGTGAGAGATTGTTGTGGAACTCGTAAGTCAGGTTCGCTCATGAAATATCCTTAAAGGTAACGATTGCTTAAAATTAACGATTAGACGTGAACTAAGCCTTTAAAATAGCTATCATAACAACAATGAAATTAAAAACTATTGTCATTGCAGTTTTATTTGCGACTTTTGCCGTAGTTCATACTGCTATCGCGAATGATTTACCTGAGTTGGGTGATGTTTCGCAGACCGTGCTGACGCCATTGCAAGAGCAGGCGATTGCTGAGCAAATTCTACGTGAAGTTGCTACTAGTGATGATGTGGTGCAAGACGTTGAAATCACAGCTTATTTACAAGCTTTGGGCACGCGGCTAGTTTCAAACAGCCCTGACAGCCAGTTAAAATTCAACTTTTTTGTAGTGCAAGACAGCTCAATCAATGCCTTTGCTATGCCTGGTGGTGTGATAGGTGTGCACACTGGATTGATTTTAGCTGCGAATAGCGAATCTGAACTCGCTAGCGTCTTAGGTCATGAAATAGGCCATGTCACGCAGCACCATTTAGCGCGCATGCTAGCATCTCAAAAATACGATACTTTCAAAAATATTGCGAGTATTGCTTTGGCTTTATTAGTGGCGCGTGCCAATCCACAATTGGCCAGTGGCGCATTAACAACTGCATCGGCAGCAGGTATACAAAATCAGTTGGATTACACGCGTGAACATGAGCGTGAGGCTGACCGTATTGGTTTACAAATACTTAATAGTGGTGGTTTTGATGTGCGTGCTATGACTGCATTTTTTACTACATTACAGCGAGGTTCGCGCTTTGCTGAAGGTGGCGCACCGAGCTTTTTACGCACCCATCCGCTCACTAGTGAGCGTATTGCAGATGTTGCGAATAGGGTAGAACAAATATCTTATAGACAGGTGCCTGATAGCACTGAGTTTCAATATGTCCGGGCCAAATTAATTGCAAACAATGGTGTAGTTGAAACCAACATTGCCGTGTTTGAGCAGAATATTCGTGAACATCGTTACACTAATGAAGCTGCCGAGCATTACGGTCTAGCTGTAGCTTATCTGCGTAAAAATTCTTTGCCTCAAGCTGAAAAAGAAATTACTTGGCTAAAAAATAACGCGCCACAGCATGCCATGATAGAAAATCTCAATGCGCGCTTACAAGTTGCTAAGAATAACCCACAGCAAGCGGCGAAACAATATGCGTCAGCCTTAAAGTTGTACCCTGATAATCGCGCCCTGATTTATGGTTACGCTGAACACTTTTTGGCGATAAAGCAGGCAGAAAATGCCATAAAACTGATTAAAGACAAGCAAAGTTTGTATCCAAATGATGCTTACTTTTATGTTGTATTAGCAAAAGCTTATACTATGCAGAATAAAGTGATGCTTGCTTATCAAGCAACTGGTGAAGCATATTTTAGAAAGTATGACCTTGAACGAGCAATTGAGCAAATGGAGTTAGCTACTAAAGCCAATGATGGTGATTTCTATCAAACATCGATTGTTGAGGCACGCTTAAAAGAGCTTCGCCACATGCAAGGTGAGAAAAAGAAGGGTTAATGGCATAAAAATGTAACGGAAAGACTTCATAAGGTTAATCGCCACAGCTTTTACTTTTGTTTTAATAGTGCCAATCAATGCATTAGCAGCTATTTGGAATAATTCAGCGTTTGATGCAGGGAGTTTGAATGAAACGAATAAAAATCTAAACATTCAGTAGGAAATCTTGAGTCAAGACATTTTTATTAACGTACCAGACAAAGCTGAGAATGTTGCGATTGTTCAAGGTGAAGTGAAAAGTAATATTGCAATTACAGAAGCTATTTCAATATTTGTAGAGAAAAATCCTACAGCACTCATCGCGTATTTTAAATTTGGTGAGGGAGTGGATATGTTCATCGTGACGCGAATTAAAATGGCTGATACGTCAGATATTAAAATGGTAGTGAAATCAGGCAATCAATATTTTACTAATGCAAAAAATGTTGTTGTTCTGGAGAATGTTTGTGGCTAAGGAGTTATATGGCATTAGATAACATGAAGATGAGTGCTCAGTTGAAGGGCGATGCTATTACAGGAAGTGTTCCTGAAGTAAAAGTACTCATGAGTCGTCCCATGGAAACAGGCCTTAAAAAGAATGATTATAATCAACTAATTCCAGCTCATTTTGTGCAATTGCTAACAGCTACCCTGAATGGAAAAACAGTGCTAGAAGCGCAGTGTGGAATGGACATCACTAAAAATCCCCATCTATCTTTTAGGCTAAAAAACGCAAAAATTGCCGACAAAATCTCAGTGACACAGGCTTGATTTATGTGTTTATCGATAAGTTAAATTTATCATCATCATTAAAATGATGTATTAGATTTAATAAATTAAACGCTATATACTTAATATTACAAACTAACAACTTTTAAACAGAAGTAACTTATTAGGCTTTAAATTTTTTATTCAACCCACAAATTTTATTTGACCAACAATTAAGGAAAACACTATGTCATTAATTAACACACAAGTTCAGCCATTTAAAGCGCAGGCATTTCATAACGGACAATTCATTGAAGTGAGCGATGTAAGCATGAAAGGTAAATGGTCCGTGGTGATTTTTATGCCAGCTGCATTTACTTTTAACTGCCCTACAGAAGTCGAAGATGCTGCTGATAACTATGCTGAGTTTCAAAAAGCCGGTGCAGAAGTCTATATTGTCACAACAGATACACAGTTCTCGCACAAAGTTTGGCACGAAACTTCACCAGCAGTAGGTAAAGCAAAATTTCCACTAGTGGGTGACCCTACGCACCAATTAACACGTGCATTTGACGTGCATATTGATGAAGAAGGTTTAGCATTGCGCGGTACTTTTGTGATTAATCCAGAAGGCGTGATTAAAACTGTAGAAATTCACAGTAATGAAATTGCACGTGATGTAAAAGAAACACTACGCAAGTTAAAGGCTGCTCAATTCACGGCTGCAAATCCAGGTCAAGTTTGCCCAGCTAAATGGCAAGAAGGCGCTAAAACAATAACACCTTCTCTTGATTTGGTAGGAAAAATCTAATTCTAAAAATTAGAATTAGCTAGTATTTAGCAGTTCGCTATACCTTTATAACACCATTTAAAGGTGTAGCTATTACAAAAGCATTATTCAAAAGATAATGCTTTTTATTTGTGATTTTCATTGATGGATTATATGGATTAATGATGAATCATTCGTCAGCCAAAGACTGCTGACACAATTATAAAGAGAATAATCATGGCACTAGAAGCAGGTATCAAAACTCAATTACAAACATATTTAGCAATGTTGCGGGAGCCTATTGAGCTTGTAGCATCATTAGATGACAGCTCATCTGCACAAGAAATGCATGAGTTATTAGAAGAAATTACGACCATGTCAGACAAAATCACGCTGACAAATGGCGATGATGCGCGCAAGCCATCATTTGCGGTGAAACGTGCTCCCACACATAAAGATGCTGATCAATCAGTCGGTGTGCGATTTGCTGGTATTCCTATGGGCCATGAATTTACCTCACTGGTCTTAGCATTGCTACATACGGGTAATCATCCAATGAAATTAGAAGCTGAAAAAATCGCACAAATTGCAGCGATCGAAGGCGCATTTCATTTTGAAACCTATATTTCTTTAAGTTGCCACAATTGCCCAGATGTTGTGCAAGCCATGAACATGATGGCAGTGATTAACCCAAACATTACCCACGTGATGATTGATGGTGCGTTGTATCAAGACGAAGTTAAAGTTAGAGAAATCATGTCTGTCCCCACCATGTATTTAAATGGTGAGCCATTTGGCGCTGGTCGTATGGAGCTAGATGAAATTTTGTTGAAAATCGATACTGGCGCAGCGGCACGCGAGGCTAAAAAAATAGATGAGCAAGCTCCTTATGATGTTTTAGTGGTTGGTGGCGGACCTGCGGGTGCTTCAGCTGCCATTTATGCTGCACGTAAAGGCATTAGAACAGGTATCGTTGCGGAACGTTTTGGCGGTCAAGTGATGGATACGCTTGGGATTGAAAATTTTATTTCTGTACAGGAAACCGAAGGGCCTAAATTAGTTGCGGCTTTTGAGGAGCACGTAAAAAGTTATGATGTTGATATTATGAACTTACAACGTGCGGTAAATTTGTCTGAACCTGGTAAAGATGGTAATAATAGCGACTTAATTGAGCTGAAATTAGAAAGTGGCGGAACACTTAAAAGTAGAGTAGTGATTTTGGCGACCGGTGCACGTTGGCGCGAGCTTGGCGTGCCAGGAGAAAAAGAGTATCGCGGCAAAGGTGTGGCTTACTGCCCGCATTGCGATGGTCCTTTGTTTAAAGGCAAGCCTGTCGCAGTGGTGGGTGGCGGTAACTCAGGTGTTGAGGCGGCCATTGATTTAGCGGGATTTGTGGCACATGTCACTTTATTCCAGTTTGATACAGAACTTAAAGCCGATGCGGTCTTGCAAAAAAAATTACGTTCTTTAACTAACGTAACGATTATTACTAGCGCACAAACGACTGAAATTACTGGCGATGGCACTAAAATGAATGGCTTAACTTACATTGATCGCGTTTCAGGTGAAAGTAAAAATATAGCGATTGATGCTGTATTTGTACAAATAGGTTTGTTACCTAATAGTGATTGGCTGAAAGGCACAATCAATTTAAGCAAGTTTGGTGAGATTGAAATTAATCATCACAATGCAACTTCGCTATCAGGCGTATTTGCTGCTGGCGATGTAACAACCACACCTTATAAGCAGATTATTATTGCGATGGGTGAGGGAGCAAAAGCTGCTTTAGGTGCTTTTGATTACATAATCAGGCAGTAATTAGGTTTAAGTGTTGGCACGTAAAAATGGCGGATTAGCCCCCATTTTTACGACTTTTAATATTACTTAATTTTGCAAGTATTAATGCCAAGTAAAGTATAAGCTGGGCAAAAATTCATTACTCCTGTCGCAAAAGCAACTATGCCTATCCAAGCCCATACTGGCCCATCAAGCAATGCCCATGCAATTAAGGCTAATCCTGCTACAATTCGCAAAACTCTATCGATACCACCCACATTTACTTTCATGATATTCCCTTTATTAAAGGTTTGATTCACCGACCATATTTGCATCATACGCTTTAAATCTATATGTCAATGTGACAATAGTTACATTGGATGCGATAAGTTAGTTGTAACTTTTATTTAAGCGCGACCAAACTCAAGGCAACGGCTTCAGCTACTTTAATACCATCTACTCCTGCTGATAATATACCACCTGCATAACCGGCACCTTCTCCCGTTGGGTATAAGCCTTTAGTATTGATACTTTGAAAATCATCATCATTACGTTTTATGCGAATAGGTGATGAGGTGCGAGTTTCAACGCCGGTGAGTATGCCGTCAGGCATATCAAAGCCTTTAATCTGCTTTGCAAACTGCGGAATCGCTTCACGAATCGCGCTAATAACATATTCAGGAAGTGCGGTGTCTAAGTTAGTTAAATGTACGCCAGGCGTATATGACGGCGCAACTTCACCAAACTGGGTCGATGGTTGATTAGCCAAAAAGTCGCCTATCAATTGTCCCGGCGCCTGATAAGTGCTACCGCCCAATAGGTAAGCTTGATGTTCCCATTTACGCTGAAATTCCATACCGGCGAGTGGGTCGCCAGGAAAATCAATTTCAGGAGTAATGCCTACAACGATACCGGCGTTAGCGTTACGTTCATTTCTCGAATATTGACTCATGCCATTTGTAACTACGCAACCTTCTTCAGAGGCTGATGCGACGACCGTACCGCCTGGGCACATGCAAAAGCTATACACACTACGCCCATTGCTGGCATGATGCACGAGTTTGTAATCGGCAGCGCCCAAAATAGGGTGTTGTGCATTTGGACCATGACGTGCGCTATCTATCAGTGATTGTGGATGCTCGATTCTAAAGCCTACACTAAAAGGTTTCGCTTCAATAAAAATGCCACGCTTGTGTATCATCTCAAATGTGTCGCGTGCACTATGACCAACAGCCAATACCACGTGATTCGCTTTAATGCGCTCGCCACTAGCTAATACCAAAGCTTGCACCTGACGTTGTCCCTCTGCATTTGGTTCAATTTCAATATCATCAACACGGCTTTCAAAGCGAATCTCACCCCCTAGTGCGATAATCGTTTCGCGCATTTTTTCAACCATGCCGACTAACCTAAATGTGCCGATGTGCGGATGGCTTACGTACAGAATCTCCTCGGGTGCCCCTGCATTTACAAATTCATTTAATACTTTGCGGCCATAATGGTTCGGATCTTTAATCTGGCTATATAGCTTGCCATCGGAGAACGTGCCAGCGCCACCCTCACCAAATTGAACGTTTGACTCTGTATTAAGCTCACTTTTACGCCAGAAATTGAACGTGTCTTTAGTCCGTTCTCGTACGGCTTTGCCACGCTCTAGAACCAAAGGCTTAAAGCCAGATTGCGCTAAAATCAACGCGGCAAATAAGCCAGAAGGACCTAAACCTACCACAACAGGTCTATTTTTTAGCGTTAAAGGCGCCTTGGCCACATACTGATAAGAAGTATCAGGTGCAAGTTTTACGTGCGGGTCTTTACGTAATTTAGCTAAAACTTTAGCCTCGCCTGTTACGGTAACATCTAGCGTGTATGCTAATAAAATCGCATTGGCTTTACGTGCATCAACGCCACGTTTAAAAATGGAGTATTCAACTAAGTCGGCTGCATTAATGCCTAACTTCTTAATAACAGCAGCGTTAATATCGCTAGGTGTATGCTCAAGCGGTAATTTAATTTCAGTGATTCTAATCATGGTTTAATTGAGATGGCCTGATAGGTGAGTTTAAAGTTGGAAGTTGTGATATTTAGGATTTCACTGGCACGACGTGCACTATTGCTTGGCCTAGGTTGCGATAGATTCTGCCCCTACGGACAATAGGCCACCACTCATACAGAAAAATCTGCATTGGCCGCCACATGGCGACCCAGCCGCCAATGAGTAGACTTTCCTTTAGCAGTCTGAGAAAAGTGTTGTCAGCGAAACCTGCGGCGAGAATGTCTGCACTCAGCAGGCATAGGGCCAGGAAGCCTAACCCTATCATCAGGCTGACACGCCCTTCAAGTAAAAGTTGACTCAAATTACGTTTAGCCCGTTCTGATTTATATTCAAAATAGTTGTGGATGGCTTCGGTGACGAGTTCACTGGGGTCATCTTGCGGCATTTGTTCGATGTGAACAATGATTTTAAAGTGACTGTCCTGCGGAAACTCAAGTGCCCAACTTTCAAGAAACTCCTCAGCATCCATATCAAGGTTGCGGTGATGGAATGGTGTCGGATCCATTGAGTTAAAAAGTTCTGAGAGCTTAACTATGCGTAGCTCAATCTGGTGGATGGGAGGATGAGTTTTTGTCATGTTAAGCATTATACCAACGTAAAGCAGCTATAAGATTATCGTCACAGTAACGCTTGTGGCTTATCAAAGGATGTTGTTATACAGGTGTATTACGACCCAGCCACCATAACCAGACGAAGCCAAGCAATCCTGCTAGCGCAGAGGCCGCCAATACACCGGTCTTGGCCATTAGCAGGTATTCTGGCTGACTAGTGAAACCTAATTCTGCGATAAAAATAGACATAGTAAAGCCTATGCCTCCGAGAACTGAGACAGCGGCAATCTGGCTGAAGCGTGTTCCCCTAGGTAACTGTCCTATACCAAAGCGCAATGCCAACCAGCAAGCGCCAGTAATGCCAATAAACTTACCAAACAGCAGTCCGAACGTTACACCAAGCATCACAGGATGCGTAAAAGTCTCGCCAATCGAGCTAAGCTGCAACGGGATGCCCGCATTAAACAAGGCGAAGATTGGAATCACGATAAAAGCGACCGGTAAATGCCAGATATGTTCTAATCTCTGGAGGGGTGTTTGTACCCCCTGTACACTTTCTTCTAAATTCTGCACAACTGAATACAACTTTTCATTAGTCATCAGTGAGTCATCTTGCTGGCAACTGGCTGTAAATCGTTCAAGCTGCGCTTTGATGCGTTCAACAAGTAAGCTAGGGTCGTATTTAGATCTTGCGGGCACAGTAAAAGCACCCAACACCCCTGCCAGCGTAGCATGGACGCCTGATTGCAATAATGCATACCACAGTAAAACTGCTACGGCAAAATAAGGCATCACTTTACGAATACCAGCAAAATTAAATGTTAACAATATTGCGAGCAACGCCACGGATGCGACTAGCCAATTAAGTGCCAGTTCCTGCGTATAAAATAATGCAATGACTAATACAGCACCAAGATCATCTGTAATCGCAAGTGCGACTAGGAACGTAATGAGCGCCTTAGGTACACGGCCCGCTAATAACACCAATGCACCTACAGCAAATGCAATGTCAGTGGCCATTGGGATGCCCCACCCACGCGATGCGTCACCTTCAGGGTTAAATGCAAGATAAATGAGCGCAGGTACTATCATGCCCCCAATTGCTGCGATGATTGGCAAGGCTGCTTGACGCATGTCTGACAGTTCACCCACCATAATTTCGCGCTTGAGTTCCAAGCCAACCACAAAGAAAAAGAGGGCCATCAAGCCATCATTCACCCAATGGTGCAAACTCATATTGATTGCCCAGTTGCCGATACTGATGTTTACTGGGGTATGAATAAAATGCAGGTATGCTTCTGCCAGAAACCCATTAGCCAATAATAGCGCGATAATCGCTGTACCCATTAACAGCAGGCCGCTTGTGGTCTGGCGATGGATAAACTCTTCAAATGGTGTTAACACACGGCTAAAAGCGCGCTCCCACGGCGCATAAATAACATCCTTTTCAGGGGGGAGTGATGATGAGTGTAGTTCAGCCATGAGGTTAATTTTCAAAAAACGCTGAATTTAGTCCAAAACAAGTGCGACAAAAATTAATAAAAAAATTGGCATTCATTGTTTGTTTTAGATCTCTAAATTCAATTGCAATAATTGCCGCAACATGGGCACGGTAATAGGTTTTTTAGTAATCAGTGACCATTCATCTAGGGCATCTAGTGTTGCCATTAATGTTGATAAATCCCGCCGTAAATAGCGTAAACAGTAATCAACGACTTCAGTTGGTAGACGCATTCCACGCTCTGTAGCATGGTTTTGAAGGGCGAGTGCTTTTTCAGCATCGTTTAATAGATGTAATTGATAGGTTAAGCCCCAAGCCAACCGGGTCGCAAGGTCATTACGTAAGTTCATTTGAGTGGGGGCATGTAAACCTGCGGTGATGAGTATGCCGCCACTTTCCTTAAGCTGATTATAAGTGTTGAATAAATCAATTTGAGCATCATTATTTAGCATGTGCACATCGTCCATAACCCTCATGCCTATTGCCTCGCAGGCTGATAGTAAATGGCTCTTACCACTACCTGATTCGCCCCATAAATAGATGAATTTTGATTGTGTAGCATCGGTCACCGCAGCATTTATGCTGGCAAGTGCCTCGGCATTGCGCCCAGCAATATAGTTCAATAGCGTAGGCGGAGACGCAGGTTTAATATCAAGTAACAACTGTTTCATGTGCAAAATTGAGGATGATGACTATTTAAGATAAGTATCGCTATTGAGATAATTGTCTTTGGTGTGACGCAAGCCTACCGCAATCGCTGCGCTCACTGGCAGTGCAAGCAATACGCCAGCAAAGCCGAATAATTGACCGCCAGCAAGCAAAGAAAAAATTACAACTACTGGGTGTAAACCAATACGTTCACCTACAAGTTTAGGCGTGACAACCATGCTTTCTATTAATTGACCAAGGCCAAATATCATCAGCACCGGAATGACCTGAGCAAGACTCGTGTATTGCAATACAGCGACTAATAGAGCTAAACCTAAGCCCAGAATTGGACCCAAGTAGGGAACAAAACCCAGCAAGCCTGCGATTATGCCAATGGCTAATGCCATATTTAAGCCAACAAACCATAAACCAACGACATAAAAAAAACTCATCACGGCCATTACTGCTAGTTGTCCGCGTAAAAATTCTGATAATACCTGATCAATTTCAATGGCTATGGATGTGGTTTTTTTCTGCCAATTGCGTGGAATTATATGAGCAATACTTGCTACAAAACCATCCCAGTCTCGCAAAAGATAAAACAGCACTACTGGTAAAAGTAAAATATTGGCAAGTATGCCGATAAGCGCCAATCCATTGCTGCCTGCGATTTTTAGTAAGTCTCCCAATAAACCGCCTGCAGTCTTCCAGTTTTTGCTAATGATTTCTTGAATTTGTGTACTTTCAATCGCAAGGCTAATACCGAAATTACTTTGCAACCAGGGCTCTATGATAGAGCGAATGTTGTTGATGGTGCTGGGTAACCGTTCTGCAATCAGTAGTGATTCTTTTTGTAATAGCGGGACTAAAATCAAGAACAACAAAATGATAATGCCAAAAATACCTGCCATGACAAGCGTTGTAGATAATGTGCGCCCTAATCTAAATTTGCCTATGCCCACAAAGCAAAGTCTATCAACTAGTGGATCGCAAATGTAAGCGAGAATAGCCGCAATTAAAAAAGGTGTAAGCATGGGCAGCAGCAAGTAAATAATAAACGCGAAAATCGCGATAAGAATTAGCCAGCGGTTATCAATAAATAGGTTTTTTGGCGCGGTTTTTTTGGGTTCAGTCATCATATAGGTTAAAATTATACTTAAACGTGTATAGGGCACTTATATAAATTCAATTTTCGTCATTATACGGCGTTGCTCACAAAAAATAACTCTATATATATCAAATATATACTGCTCCGTTATTTTTAGTTCGCGACTTGTCTAATTTTGAAACTTGAATTCATAGAAGTACCTTTAAGCGAGAAAATAAGCAATCATTCAATTTATTCATAAGCGAGAGCCGTTTTGACTACATCTTCTTCTAATACAACATCAATTAGCTACCGCGATGCGGGCGTAGATATGGAAGCTGGCGATGCGCTGGTTGAGCAAATCAAGCCTTTTGCCAAACGCACAATGCGCCCTGAGGTTTTAGCAGGCATCGGTGGCTTTGGCTCACTTTTTGAAATGCCGAAGAAATTCAAGAACCCAGTGCTAGTTTCAGGTACTGATGGCGTAGGAACAAAACTTAAATTGGCATTTGAGCTGAATAAACACGATACGGTTGGTATCGATTTAGTCGCAATGAGCGTGAATGATATTTTGGTGCAAGGTGCAGAGCCGCTATTTTTCTTAGATTATTTTGCATGTGGCAAGTTAGAAGTCGGCACTGCCGCGCAAGTGATTAAGGGTATAGCAGAAGGATGTGAGCAGTCTGGTTGCGCTCTTGTAGGTGGCGAGACTGCTGAAATGCCAGGTATGTACCCAGCGGGAGAATATGATTTAGCTGGTTTTGCTGTAGGTTGCGTCGATAAAGACAATATCATCAATGGCACAACGATAGCCGTTGGCGATGTCGTATTAGGCTTGGCTTCAAGTGGCGCGCACTCAAATGGTTATTCGTTGATACGTAAGTTGATTGAAAAATCAGGTATCGATTTCGAATCAGACTTCCATGGTAAAAAATTTAAAGACGTGGTCATGGCACCAACGCGTATTTACGTGAAGCCATTATTGCAGTTAATTGCAACATTGCCAATTAAAGGCATGGCGCATATTACTGGTGGTGGCATCACCGAAAATATTCCACGGGTATTGCCAGTAGGCTTAATGGCAGAAATCAAAAAAGCTAGTTGGACGATGCCGCCTTTATTTACTTGGCTACAAGCACAAGGCAATGTGGAAGACCTTGAAATGTATAGAACCTTTAACTGTGGCATTGGTATGGTGGTTATTGTGGCTCAAGAGCATGCCGTCGCTGCAATAGACTTATTGACTGAAGCGGGTGAAACGGTTTTTCACATTGGTGACATACGAGCTCAGCAGGCAGGTGAGACGCCAACAATCGTTGTATAAGAAACTAAATTCCTGCTCATCGTTATCTGAAGTGTACTTCATGCGTTAACTCATAATGTGCATTTTAAGAAGATTTTGAGAGGATTTTATTTTGCGTAAATTTAGTGTATTTTTTTTATTGATTCTTATCAGCTTTACTTCGCATGCTACTTCGCAACAGAATCAGTTGCCTAGGCGCATTCAAGCCAATTATGAAGTAACAAAAAATGGCCAGCTGTTTGCAAATGTAAGCGAGCTGTTTATCATCACTGGCACTACTTATAAAGTCGAAAGTATTACCAAGGGCGTAGGTGTATATGCGCTATTTGGCGAGCGCCAACTCAGTAGTCATGGTGAAGTCACTGCGCTCGGATTAAAGCCACAACACTTTGAGTTGCACCAAGGCGATAACGCCAAGAAAAGGTTGATTGCCGACTTTGATTGGGCAAATAATGCCTTGCACATGATCGTGAAAGGGGTAGTTAAAGACGTAGAATTAATCCTAGGTACACAAGATTTGGCAAGTTATGCGTATCAGTTTATGTTTTTACCTAAGCCGTTAAAAGATACATTGTCACTGACAATGACGACAGGTAAAAAACTCAACCAATATGCATATAAAATCAATGAGACAGAAGAGCTTCTAGAGATTTCTGGTGTCCAGTATAAAACGTTGCACCTCACTCAAGTTAATCAAAATTCGCTGAAAACTGACACCAAAGATTTGTGGCTTGGCCTTGATCAGCAATATGTGCCGGTTAAAATTATTATGATTGATGATAATGGGCAGAAGTTAGAGCAAACCTTAACCGAATTTCATGTTGAATAGATGGAAATCAATCTGGCAAGATCAAACTTATAGGCGCATAGTAATAGCGCTAGTCTTTTCTTTATTACTACATTTATTGTTACTGGCTCAGTTTTATACAACTTTACAAGACTTAAATGAAACGAAGAAAGTCATTGAGGCGCGGTTGGTGTTGCCTCAAAAAATACCGAAGAAGTCACCCAGTGCCGTTGATACTAAGCCATTGGCTGAAACAAGTAAAACGGTTAAAAAACCTGCTATAGAACCAAAACTTTCGTCAGAGACTTTACCAGAGCCTATCATAAATGATGTGCCGATTTTGCCAAGTGGCTTGGTTCAAGATGCGACCGAGGCGATAAAGCCAGTTGAATTGTCGCCAACCGATACCCAGCAAGAAGTAGAAGGAAGTAAGGGTGAGGAAGCTGAATTGATTGTAAACCCTAACCCTTATCAATATGTTGAATCAGAATTTGACGTCTATACCGATAAAGAGACATCGCTTAAGAACAGCCCTGCGGGAAAAGCGAGAATAGTTTATCAGCGATTGCCTGATACGGAGCAATACCGTATTGAAAGTGTTATACAGGCTAAAGGACTAGCTGCATTGATTATTCCGGACTTATTGCAAACCAGTGATGGAATTTTGAATAGCTCAGGCTTGCAGCCGCAGCATTATTTATATCAGTTTGGAAATAATAAAAATAAAACTTTCAGTGCTAACTTTGATTGGCAAAATAAAAGAATTAACTTACAAGGTGAGCGTAATCAACAGCAGTTTGATTTGACAGAAGGCACGCAAGATTTATTAAGCTTCATGTATCAATTTATGTTCGTGGCACCTTTGCAAAACATGCAATTAAGTATCACGAATGGTAAGAAAGTGGCTATTTATGATTATAGTTTTGAAGGTGAAGAAATCATTAATACCAAAATGGGTGAAATAAAAACGTATCACTTGAAAAGAAGTGCTACTGAAGGCGAAAAGAAAACAGAATTATGGTTAGCTTCGGAATATCAGCACGTACCTGTTAAAATACGAGAAAGTGGAAAAAATGGAAAAGTGTATGAGTTGTTAATAAAAAGCTTGAAAACAGATAATGCACAACTTAATCCACAGTAGAGCCTTATTCAGAACCCTAAATCAGGGTGTAGTTAATTAAAGTAAAGAGAATCAAATGACGCCTAATTTAATACGGCAAGCCGCCGTCATGCTATCCAACTTGTTGGAATTTAATAGCCCTGCGGATGTGAAACTAAGCGAATTCTTTAGAAATAATCGTGATCTAGGCACTAAAGAGCGCGCATTTGTCGCTGAGAGTGTTTATGGTGTATTGCGCCGTTTGCGTTTTTTAAGCACGGTGACAGCGACTGATGATAGTGACGTAGATGATGCGCGTAAGCTAGTATTGGCTTGGATGTTGCGCATACAAGGCATGAGCATACAAAAAATTGAGACCATGCTAAGTGAGCAACAACTTGAGTGGGCGCGTACCATTAAGGCAAAATCAACTGAAAATATGCCTTTAGCCGTGCAGGCAGATGTTCGTGATTGGTTATGGGAAAAATTAGTTGCCCAGTATGGTGAAAAAGAAGCACTGACCATTGCACGCAGTATGCATGAGGCCGCTACACTTGATTTACGTGTCAACACGATTAAAGCCACACGAGATGATGTGATGGCGAAATTTATGTCGGAAGCCGCAACTGGTGAGGCCAATGTGACAAAAACACCTTATTCGCCTATTGGTTTGCGCATGCCATTGCGTTTAAACATTAGCCGTCACGCACTATTTATGGATGGTCAAATTGAAGTGCAAGATGAAGGTAGCCAAATCTTGGCACATTTAGTTGCACCAAAGCGTGGCATGATGGTGGCAGATTTTTGCGCAGGGGCAGGTGGTAAAACGCTAGCGATGGGCGCTTTAATGCGCAATACTGGTCGCTTGTATGCTTTTGATGTTTCAGAAAAACGTTTACATAGCTTAGGGCAGCGTTTAAAACGTTCTGGTTTAAGCAATCTCAATGCGCAAAGTATCAGTAGCGAAAATGATCCAAAACTTAAACGCTTAAATGGCAAGTTTGATCGCGTATTAGTTGACGCGCCTTGTACAGGCTTAGGTACTCTACGCCGCAATCCTGATCTTAAATGGCGTCAAACGCCACAAGATTTAGCTGAACTTACTGTAAAGCAAGCTAATATTTTAGCGCGCGCAGCTAGGTTGACTAAGATAGGAGGCCGCCTGATTTATTCAACTTGTAGCCTGTTGAGTGATGAAAATGAGCAAATAGCAGAAAGTTTTTTGGCGACACACCCAGATTTCAAACTACTGAATGCCACGGAAATTTTAAGTACACAACAAATTAGCTTGGACACTGGTAAATATTTAAAATTACTTCCGCATTTACATAATACCGATGGCTTCTTTGCTGCAGTATTTGAAAAAATTGATGTAAATTCTCCATTGAAGAAGACTGAACCAGAAGCCGTTGTAGAGCTTGTAACCGTTATGGAAGAAGTGCAGCCAGTAAACGCGGTAGTAAAGAAAGCCACGGCAAAGCCTAAAGCAGAGAAGGTTGCAAAGGAAAAAGTTGTTAAAGAGAAGGTGGTAAAACAAAAAGCCGTTAAAGAAGTTGTAACTAAAGATAAAGTGGTTAAATTAAAAACTGTCAAAGCTAAAGCATAAATTAGCGCTCTTTAAGCGCTCATAAAGCATTCTGTTTATACAAAGGATTTCGCACATGAAACTTCCTAGTCTTAACATTCAAATCTTACTTGGCGCAGTTTTTGGCCTTGCAATTGGCTTATATTTTAAGGAGTTGGGTGAGTCACATCATGTCACACAAGGTGGCGTATACGCTGCAGGCTTAATCGGTACCTTGTTTATCGATTTGCTTAAAATGATTTTGATTCCACTCGTTTTTTGCTCAATTACGGTGGGCATCGCCAATTTACGGCAGCATCAACAAATACATCGTGTTTGGCTAGCTACACTTTTATTTTTTGTTAGTAGTATGGCTATTGCAATTATTCTTGCCTTAATTGCTGACAATTATTTCAAACCTGGCACTGGTTTACACTTAGCAATGTTTGATCATGCTATGCAAAACTTTGAGGCTAAACAACTGCCAGTGCCAGAGTTTATTGCACAATTTCTACACGGATTATTTGTCAATCCTTTTGCGGCTTTATCTCAGGGCAACGTTTTGGCAGTGGTAATGTTTGCACTCATTTTAGGCATAGCGCTCGTCATGGGTGGCGAACGTTACAAAATCATTCTATCCATACTGCAAGAAGGCTTAGATATTACGATGCATATTGTCGGCTGGGTAATGTGTATAGCGCCACTTGGTATTATGGCATTGCTTATAAAGTTAGTCGTCATGCAAGATGTAGCTATGTTAAGTACGCTTGCTAAGTTTGTGCTGGTTGTCATTGGAACATTATTACTACATGGTGTATTGATATTGCCACTTATTTTGTATTTATTTACAAGAAAATCACCATTATGGTTTTGGCGAGGTGCACGTGAGGCCTTAGTCACCGCATTTGCTACCAGTTCCAGTTCCGCTACACTACCTGTTACTTTGCGTTGCGTTACTCAGAATTTGCAAGTGAAACCAGAAATAGCAGGCTTTGTTATCCCACTAGGTGCTACCATCAACATGGATGGCACAGCTCTATATGAAGCTGCAGCCGCATTGTTTATCGCTAATTTGGTGGGTATAGAGCTAAGCATGGCTCAGCAGCTTATCGTGTTTTTTACAGCTATGATTGCTGCCATGGGCGCGCCAGGCATTCCCAGTGCAGGTATGGTGACTATGGTGATGGTACTGCAATCAGTAGGCTTGCCTGCTGAAGCGATAGCGATTTTGCTACCTATTGATAGATTGCTTGATACCTTGCGTACGACCGTGAATGTTGAGGGTGATATGGTTGGAAGCTTGGTAGTACAAAAATTAATATCACAAAGGTGTGTTTAGCGCAGAAGGTGACTTAGCTTTTTTTGTAAAATATTTCGCCAAGCCATCCATGACCAACGAATAAGCTGCAGGAACAACGACTAAAGTAAGTAGCGTAGATGAAATCATGCCGCCGATAATGGCGACGGATAGAGGCTTGTTGGTTTCTGAGCCTGCGCCTAAACCTAATGCGGCTGGTAGTAGGGCTAAAATAATGGTGAGTGAGGTCATAACAACTGGGCGTAGCCTAATAGGGCACGCTTCTTTGAGTGCATCATTGACATTGGCGCCTTTTTCTACTAATTGGTTGGTTAAATCCACCAGCAGAATTGAATTTTTAGCTACTAATCCTATGAGTAAAACTAGGCCTATCATAGAGTAAATATTCAGTGTATCGCCCGTGATTAGCAGTGCAATTAGCCCGCCAATGATAGCAAGTGGTTGAGCGAGCATGATTATAAATGGCTGTATAAACGAGTTAAACTGGCTTGCCAGCACCATGTAGAGCAATATGAATGCGAGTGAGAATACAAATTTCATATTTTTCATGGTTTTGCCGAACTCCTCGGCCTGGTCTGTAAGCTTGAGTGTGTATTCGGGAGGCACCAGCTTAGCGGCAGTGGTTTTAACTAGTTCAACTGCTTCACCTAGTGGCACATTGGGGTTGGCGTAGAAATTAACAGCATATTGCAAGTCATAGCGACCAATCACGGCAGCGCCTAACTCTTTTTTGAAGCTAGCAACTGCATCCAGCCTGATTAGCTCGCCACCGATCCCATCAACATTGGCACTACTACGTAAATAAATTTTGCTTAAATCCGCTACGTTTTTTAACTCTCCTTCACCGGCTTTCAGGCGAATGTCATAGCGTTGGCCATCACCATTGGCTTCATTGTATTTTGCAACATTGATGCCACCTGCGTAGAGTGAGACGGCTGTTGCTATGTCGTTGGCGCTTAGGCCTAGTGTTGCAGCTTTGGCTCGGTCAATTTGAATATTAAGCTGTGGTAAATCTAGTTGTACATCTAAGTCAACTTTACCGATATCCGCATTGCTACTGAGAGTTTGTTGTAATAGCTGAGAAATGCGGCCAATCTCTTTTAAATTAGCGCCTGTCAGGTTGAATTGCAGTTTTTCGGAGCGCTGACCGCGAACTATCGAAGTAGGTGAAGGCATTGCGCGTACACCAGGGATATTGTTAAGCTCTTTTTTTAAGATTTTTATTAAAGCTTGCTGACTGATTTTGCGTTGCTCTTTAGGTTTTAAGCGCACGTTCACATTGCCTTGGTTAACTTGGCCACGCGAGCCAGCGCCGATGGTAGCAAAGTAACTTGCGACTTCATTTTGGTGGCTGGCAATGGTTGCTTCAACTAGTTTTAGTCGTGAATCTGTGTATTCTAAACTTGAACCTAGCGGTGTTTTCACTGTAACGCTAAAGCTACCTTCATCAGTTTCCGGCACAAAATCCTTTTCAACATATTTGAGTGAGTAATAGCCAGATACCGCTACGAATACAAAAGTAAATAGCAATACTAAGCCACGATGGTAGATTGCAAAATGTAATAGTTTTTTGTAGGTGTTTTCTAGGCTAGTTAAAAGTCGACCAATAGCTTTGTAGAGCATATTTTCATTTGTTGTGACACTGAGATAGCGTGAACAAAGCATAGGCGTGAGTGTGAGCGAGACTAATAGTGAAACTAGTACGCCAAAAGTGACAACCACGGCAAATGATTTAAAAAACATACCAATAATGCCATCCATAAAAATCACTGGAGCGAAAATGCACACTAGCGAAGCAGAAGATGCCAGCACTGCAAATACCACTTCGTTGCTACCTAAAATTGTGGCTTTAGTACGGAAAAAAGCCACAGCCTGTGGGTTTTTTAAATCTACCGTGCTTATCATTGATCCGGCCTCACCAGACATGTGGCGCAATATGCTTTCGCGCACCACAATGGCGTCATCCACCACCACGCCAATCAGTAAGATCAACGCAAGCATCGTCATGCTATTAAAGGTATAGCCAGAAAAATACATCACGGCAATCGCTCCTAAAAGCGAGACGGGAATCTCCAAGCAAATCATCAATGTGGAGCTAAACGAGCGCATAAAAATCAGCACAATGAGTGCGGCGAATAGTGTGCCTTCGACTAAGTGTTCTTTTAGTGAGTTAACGAGTTGGTTAATAAAAATACCATCATTAGTAGAAATTTCGAGATTCATGCCAGGCGGTAAATTTGGACGAATATCGTTTACAAGCCTTTTCTCGACTTCATTAATAATTTCTACCGTATTGGCATTGGCAATTTTAATCATACCTATGCCCACCGTGGGTTTGCCGTTATAGCGTGCTATTTGTCGATTATCTGTAATACCATCTTCAATAGTTGCAATGTCTTTGAGGCGTATAGAAGCACCTTCTCTTGTTGTCACGACTAAATCTGCCAGTTTTTGTGTGGTATGGAATTCCAAATCAAGTTTTAGCAGTTGTTCCGCTTGGTTGCTGACTAAGAATCCACCTGGTAATTGCACATGTTCACGATTAAAAGCCGAAATTAAATCATTTGCGGTGAGCTTGTAAGCTGCCATGCGCTCTAAAGAAACATTGACTCGAATCACGCGATCGCGTCGACCACCTAATTGCACCTCACCCACGCCACTAATCGTCTCAAATTTCTTTTTTAGTACATTGTTAGCATACAAATTCAGTTGCTGTATGGTGCGGTCGCCACTTAAAGCCAGCCAAATCACTGGGGATGCGTTGGTATCTACTTTTAGTACAATGGGGGGGTCAGTGCCTATGGGTAAGCGCTTTAATATCTGGTTTACCTTAGATTGCACTTCACTATAGGCGACGTCTATATCTTTACTTAATGCAAACGTAATGCTGATGCTAGAAACACCCGGTGAAGAAGCTGACTGAATATGCTCAATCCCAGGCGTAGTGTTGATTGCAGATTCAATGACGCTTGTAATGCTTGTATCTACAACATCGGGGTCTGCACCACGCAAAGTCGTGGTTACCATCACGATGGGAAAGTCGATAGATGGAACACGGTCAACGCCTATTTTTTGATAAGCAATAATGCCGAACAAGACGATTACCGCGGAAACCATCCACGCGAGAACATGACGTTTAATGGAAAGTTCAGGGAGTGTCATGGTGCTTAGTATTTGTTATAGTGTATTTAATTATTAATGCTCTACTTTAATTAATGCTTTGTCGGTTAAAAACCCTGCGCCATCTGCCACAATAGTGTCGTTTTCATTAATGCCATTGATAATTTCGACGAAGCCATTTTGGCGTATGCCAGTTTTTACAATTGCCTGATGGGCGACATTGTTGTGCAGAACATACACGACCTCGCCTGCTGGACGTAGGACTACACTTTGCTCTGGCACCATCATAGCAGAGGGCTTAATGCCTAAAACCACTGTACCTATTACGCTGGCCCCAGGTTGCCAGCCAGGCGCATCAAATATATCAGCAATCACATCCACGGTACGGCTTCCTTCTGTAATCATTGGTTTTAATTCGTGGATGAATGCTTCAATAGTTTTTGTACTGATCGGTGTGCTGAGACGTACTTTTAACCCTGATTTGAGTTGCGCGCCTATGTGTTCAGGAAAAGGTAAGTGTGCCCTTAATCGTTGAGCTGAAACAATTAATACAATTGGGTCACCGACACGAACAAACTCGCCGTCATCTACCAGTTTCTTCTCTATATTGCCATTTACGGGTGCATAAATTTTAGTTTTATTGCTGTCGTGATTGATAGTACTTACACGCGCTTTAGCGCCGATAAGTTGCTCTTTTAAAACATTTTGTTGCGCCAAATCATTATCTACAGCATTTTGCGAAATAAATTTTTTATTGACCAAAGTCTGATTGCGATCAACTGTTTTAGCTTGGTTATTTAACAGCGCCTCAATGCGAGCAATTTCAGCCTGAGCTTCATTTCGTTGCATACCAAAATCTGCCGCGTCTAAAGTAGCAATCAACTGGCCTTGTCTGACAGTTTGCCCCGTATTGACATGTATTTTAATTACACGCGCTGCAACTTCTGCCGACACAGTAGGATTGGTTAGGCCTTCAAGTGAACCCATAGCTTCTTCTGTGATTTCTAGCGATTGACTTTTTACTTGAGTGGTAGTGACTAAAGTCGGTTTCTGATTATTGTTATCGCCCGTCTTTTTATCTTTATCTGTGCTTTCTGGCCCACAGGCAATTAGAAGGATTGACAATAATATAACTAAAAGAAGAGGTTTATTTTGCTGCATCATTTTTTAAAACTTTCTGTGTCAATTTGTAGTCACTATGTTTTGCCAGTCAAAATAAGGCCCCGGATCAGTTTTTCGGCCAGGAGCGATGTCTGAATGACCTACTATAGCTTGAATTGGGTAGGTGTTGTTGAGTGCAACAATCAAATTATTAAGTGTTTCATATTGCGCAGGCTCGAACTTTTCAAAGTCTGAGCCTTCAAGCTCTATTCCGACCGAAAAATCATTACAACGTTCCCTATCCTGCCAGTTTGATACGCCAGCATGCCACGCGCGGTGCAAGCATGACACAAATTGTATGAGCTCGCCATCACGTTGTATTAAAAAATGAGATGATACTTTTCTTGTGTAGATTGTTGCATAGTATGGATGCTCATTTGGGTTAAGCTGATTGGTAAATAATTCAATAATTCCATTGCCACCATATTGGCAGGGGGGCAAGCTAATATTATGAATGACGATTAAACTTATCTCATTCTCTGGCCGACTATCAAAATTAGGTGATGAAATAAGCTTAGAATTTTTCGCAAAGCCATTAGCATCAATCATATAAGTTTTCATATAAACTAATTTTATGCGAAATCTGGTACTAAAAGCCAATAGTAAAAATTATAGGGAAAAATCTAGCAATCATATAAAATCACGGTTCAAATAAATAATTTAGCAAACTTAAGGAAGTTCTATGGTGTTTTTTCAACTGTTTTTGATGCTGATTGTAATTTTAATCGCAGCAGAAGTGTTTACCAACGCACTTGAGCACTTAGGAGAGAAGCTTGGCATTTCTGAGGGGGTGACAGGCTCTCTGTTCGCTGCAGTCGGTACCGCATTGCCTGAAACGATGGTGCCTTTATTGGCGCTTCTCGCGGGGACGTCAAACACCGCGACAAATGAGGAAATCGGCGTAGGGTCAATATTGGGCGCACCGTTGATGTTAGCGACTTTATCAATTTCGCTCATGGCAATATCAGTTTGGAAGCGTCGTGGCACGCAGGGTCATTTACGTCCAGAACGCACAGGCTTGACACGCGACCTTAATTTCTTCCTTGCGGCGTTTGCTTTTGCAGCAGCTGCCATGTATGTGCCACATAGCTTGCCAGTTGTTCGTTATGCTATGGGTGCATGTATGGTGATGATTTATTTTGTATATGTCATGATGACTCTACATGCTTCAAAAGCCTTGGTGGCTGATGGACATGCAACTGAAGCTGGTGGTGAGATGTTTTTATGCAAACTAGGTTTGCCCAACAACATGACTATAATTATGATTCAGCTTGTATTGGGTGTTGCTCTGCTAATCGCAGGCGCAAAAGGTTTTATTAACGGCGTGGAAGAGGCTTCTCATTTACTAGGTATTTCAGCGTTATTACTGTCTTTATTGATTATTCCGATTGCTACAGAATTACCTGAGAAAGTGAATAGTATCTTGTGGATACGTAAGGGCAAAGATACCTTGGCATTCGGCAATATCACAGGTGCCATGGTGTTTCAAGGTACATTATTACCAGCAATCGGCATCATGTTAACTCCATGGGAGCCACGTAAAGAGGTGGTTTTAGGCATTGCTATAACGCTAATTGCTGCTATTTGGATGCGCTACTTATTAACAAAAGGCGGTATTAAAGTGTGGCATTTATTGGTGAATGGTGTGATGTATGTCACTTACTTGGTGTTGGTATTAAGCTGAAAGGTTTGAAGCTAAAAAAACTTCACAGAATGGCGTTGAGTTTAGATTGGCTAGAAATTAATCCGCCTCATTTGCGTCATCGCTATCTAGATCAGCATCACTCTCTTTTGAGAGGCCGAGTTTAGATAGCCGATAACGCAATGTGCGGAAACTGACCCCCAATAATTTAGCTGCTGCTGTTTTGTTATTATTTGTTTTATTTAGTGCGCTAACAATCGCTCTTTTTTCAATGTCTTCAAGATAATCAGATAAATTAAGTGCTGATACCTGATCTGGATTGAAGCTTTGTTTAGACTGAATGTCTGAAATAGGCGCATTCTCATAACCCAAATCATCAATTGTGATTCTTTTGCCGTCACTCATTGCCAAGGCTCGTTCTAGCATGTTCTCTAGCTCCCTGACATTTCCTGCAAATTGTAATTTTGATAAGTATGCCTGGGTATCTTTGTCTATTTGCGGTATAGCTGTATTGTGCGTAGCACATAGCTTTGCCAGTAACATATTCGCCAGAAGTGGGATATCCGCTGGACGATCTCGCAAAGCTGGCATTTTTAGTTGTATCACGTTAAGTCGGTAATATAAATCCTGCCTAAATAGGCCTGCATCCATCATCTCACTTAAATTTTTATGAGTTGCGCAAATGATGCGCACATCAACCGACTCTTCCGTTGTACCACCAACCATCCGTACTTTTTTTTCTTGAATTGCACGCAATAGCTTAACTTGCATAGGCAAAGGCAAGTCGGCTACTTCATCTAGAAACAAAGTGCCGCCACTGGCAGCCTGAAACATTCCCTCTTTATCTTGGCTGGCCCCAGTAAACGCCCCTTTTTTATAGCCAAAAAATTCGCTTTCCATCAAGTTTTCAGGGATTGCGCCACAGTTTACAGCTATAAAAGCGCCATCTGCCCGAGAGCTGTTTTTATGGATAAGTTTAGCTGCTAGCTCTTTACCACTACCTGATTCACCGCTGATATAAACAGGTGCTTGGCTACGCGCCAGTTTGGCAATCATGCTGCGTACATAAGTGATAGGCTCAGAGTCACCTAGCATTTCTAAAGTACTTTCTTTATGTGTGTTAACTTGAGTTGTTAGTTTGAGTGCAAATTCAATGACAGGGCGCAATTGCTTTAGAGATATTGGCTTGCTAAGGTAATCAAAAGCGCCTGCTTTAAGTGCAGATACTGCATTGTCTGCGCTAGCATGAGCGGTAATCACAGCAACTGGCAGACCTGAATGAAACTCGCTTATGTAATTGACTAAATCTAAGCCAGTTCCATCGGGCATCTGCATGTCAGTAAGGCATAGCGCGTATTGACGTTGCCTGAGTAATGATTTAGCTTCCTCAACACAGCTTGCACTGTAAGTATCAATGTCCATACGCTCTAGAGTCATGACTAACAACTCTCTAATGTCAGTTTCGTCATCGACAATTAAGCAGTTCAGTTTTTTAATCATGCGATATTATGCCTTGGTTTTACTTTTGAATTAATAGGGATGCTATCAAGATTAACTAAACTTTTTTAGGTGAACTAAAAAAGCACATCCTTGTGCTGAGGCCTGATATTGCAGGCTTGCACCATTAGCTTCTGCCAGTTCCCGAGAAATGTAAAGGCCTAAACCGTTGCCTGATGATTTGGTGGTAAAAAATGGTTCGAATAATCTCGTGATGTCTTTCTCGGCTATGCCGCTACCATCATCAATAACTTGAATACTGAAATCATTTTTACCAATCTCTATATAGTCTAAAATTAAGCTATTTTGTTGCTTCTGGCTATGCTCCCAGCCATTTTTACATAGATTCCACAAAATTTGTGTTAAGTGACGTTTGTCAAAAGTGACGATTTGTTTATGCGGTAAAGGCTTTAATTTGAAATGGGTCGCAGGTACTTTTTCAACAGCACAGAATTGTGTATAAAAGTCTGTCATAAACTCGCTTAATTCAATTTTTTCTTGATGTGTACGATCTCGTCGATTCAGTTCAAGAACATCTTTAATAATTTGGTCAATTCGCCCAATATTATCCTCAATAATTTGCAAAATACGCGTTGTAGGTACGGATATATTTTCCTCTTCTTGTAGCAACTGATTCGCATGGCTAATAGCACTGAGTGGATTACGAATTTCATGCGCAATATTTGCCGTTAATCTACCTAATGCAGCCAGTTTAGCCTGCTGTGCCTTAGACTGAAGTTGGCTGACATCTTGAATAAAAACTACCGCACCCATATTTCGTAACTGATTAATTGGCATGAAGCTGAGTTTCAATTCGCGATTACCAATTGAAACAATTGAATTATTACTTGCATCTTCATTTTCAAGCCAGCTGTTGAAGGCAATCGCTATTTCAGGGACATTGCTAGTTAGTCCAATGTTTTCTAATCTATTTTTAGATAAAGTAAGAAATGATTCAGCCTGCAGGTTATGGTGACGAATATTAAGTTTTTCATCCACAACAATGACGCCATCCTGCATTTCCTGTGTAATTAGCGCGTTGATTTGCGATAGGTTCTCAATATCTACACCACGTGCCGAAGCCAAAGCTTCACTTAGCTGCATGCGCTTCGCTAAACTATAGGCTAGCCATGCGGTGGCAAAACAACTTAAACTCAACATAACAGCTTGCGTGTAAGAGGTTGCAGAGATGTCTACCAGTGTCATTTGATAGCTTTGCTCAAGGAGTAGGCATAAGCTAGCAATGGCAGCATAAAACAAAGACAGACGGCCATTGCTGGCGACGCTAGCAGTGACAATTGAAATGATTAGCAGAAGCCCAAGTCCGCTTTGAATTCCACCCGCCGCATGCATGAGCAAGGTGATGAAGAGTATATCAATAACGACTTGTAATGGCAGTAAGAATGACTTGAATGCTGATTTTAGTGGGCTGATGAGTAGCGAAATTACGCTAAACAAAAAGTAGGCGATTGATAAATTAAAAAATAAAGACGCATTTTCTTTATCCCACAACGTTTCTTTGCTCAGAAAGAGATAAAGGCTGATAAAAATCAAACTTAATGTAAAGCGAAAAATATTAAGAACATTGATTGCACGAGCCTGCAATGGCAAATCAATGGAGCTTGTTCCACCTTGGTTTAGGGTAGACCAAAAGTTGAAGTTCAAAAAGTTCATTTTTGTTGAATGTGTGCCTGGCAGCAGTAGAAGCTATCTGTGACTAAAAAAGCTTCCGATCTAGGTAAATGCACTTTACAAGTGGCGCATTGCACCATGTCTTCTATATTTTTTTGGTTCTTGCTACTCTCGCTATTCTCTTGATTTAAGCCATTTTCTGAGTCTGATCTTTGACTTCTATTTTTGATTATATGACGTTTGAAGAAATAGAAAGCCAGCCAAATCATGAGTCCTAAAAAAAATAATCGCCACAACATAACCAATCTCCAATGAATGTACTAGCTTGATTGTAACGAATTCCCAAGCTTTATTCAAAATACTCGATTCTATTTAGCATAATATACCTTTGGCATTTCTGTCTAAGACTGCGATAGGGTGTGATTCTGAAAATATAAACCTGATATACTTAAACTTAATTAAATGTCAGTCGTTGATAAAAAATTAATAATAAGCTCTAGCAATTTAAAGCTGTGGGCAATTTAGAGTTATGGCAACCACCAAAGAACTTTCTGATTTTCTTGAAGCTGTAGAGCGTCGTGCATTTAAACAGACGGCATATGCCGTGCGTGATGACCATGCTGCGCTTGATATTGTGCAAGATGCGATGATGAAGCTCGCTGAAAAGTATGGTGATAAGCCTGCAGCAGAATTTCCTATGCTTTTTCAACGAATCTTACAAAATACTATGCGTGATTTTTGGCGCAGGCAAAAAGTGCGTAATTTATGGACAACATTGCTTTCTTCATTTGGAAGTAGTGAAGACGGCGAAGACCGTGATCCATTAGAAACGATTGATGTTCAAGATGATAGTGGTGAACCAGCTACTCAGCTTGAGCGAAGTCAGACGATAAAATTGATAGAACGTGCATTAGAAAAGCTCCCTACACGTCAACGAGAAGCCTTTGTATTACGTTATTGGGAGGAGATGGATGTTGCAGAAACAGCAGCAATTATGGGCTGCTCAGATGGTAGCGTGAAAACGCACTGTTCTCGGGCTGTTCATGCGTTGGCGCTAGAGTTGAAAAAGCAAGGTTTAGAGAAGTTAGGCCTGTCAAATTTAATGTTAACTAAGCCTTGAAGAAAACTAAATGATGGCTCAGAAAGCTAAGAGGTAAACGATGAGCAAGAATGAACATATGAATAATAAAATTGATGATAGTAACTTAGACGAAAATTTAATTGCAGATGAGCAGTTGGCGAGTACTGTAGCGCACTTATTGAATGATAATGCTCAGCATCTTAATGCGGTTACTTTAAAACGCTTAAATGCAGGCCGTGATTTGGCTGTTAGCCAATTAGCAGTTCGTCAAACACAAGTGACACAAGGTGTTAATCGCAGTGGCAATGTGCTACATTGGCTCGGTCATGGTTTTGAGCAGCATCGTATGATGAGTATTACCGTGATTGCAGTAGCAATGTTGCTAGGATTTTTCGCAATTCAGCAATTTAGCTTATATAACAATTTAAAACATAGTGATGCATTTTTATTGGCGTCAGAGTTGCCGCCGGAAGCATTCGCAGACAAAGGGTTTAATACATGGTTAGTTTCCAAGCAAGATTAAATCTTACAGTTGTATTTTTAGTAACATTGTTATTTAGTGGTGTAGTGTTAGCCGATGACGTAGCTGTAACTTGGGCGCAATTAACCGATGTGCAAAAAAAAGTATTAAGTCCATTAGCATCGGAATGGGACACTTTACGTCCTTGGCAACGTGAAAAAATGTTGGACATCGCACGCGATTACCCAAAAATGGATGCTGCTAAGCAGACATTAGTCCAAAAGCGTCTTGATAACTGGAGTCGCATGACTCCTTATGAGCGCGAGAATGCAAGGAAAAGTCATCAACAGTTTCAATCACTGTCTGCAGAGAAGAAAAATGAATTACGTAAAAAGTGGACTGAATATCAAAAGTTACCTGAGTCGGAGCGTGCTAGATTAAGAGCTGAGTCGCCAGATATTTACAAGGATGCAGATTAATATAGCTGTTATTGAAAGTATTTTTAATATGACTATTTTTCATGAAAGCCCCTAGCTTACTCAAGCTAGGGGCTTGTTTAATTTACGAAGCGCTCGTGGTAATAGCGCTTGCATTTGTATGCGCATTAGTTTTTGTGATGACAGTAGGCGATGCAACGCATGGCGTAAAACGAGTTTGGTTGCAGTTGATTTTATGGCTTGCAATAGGGGTATATTTTGTTTGGTGTTGGCACAGGAGCGGACAAACACTGGCGATGCAAACTTGGAAATTACAAGTGCTAAATCAAAATTTAGCTTTGCTTTCATTGAAAATGGCTACTATCAGATACCTGCTAGTCACACTGAGTTTAATGCTATTTGGCCTAGGTTTTATATGGGCCATTGTTGATAAAGACCATTTGTTTTTACATGATAGATTGCTTAAAAATAAACTCCTTAGCATTTCAAATAATTCGAGTTCCTAAGCTAGGCAGTAACTATGCTTTGAAATTGTTAAGATGCCGCTAACATGCGATCAAGTGTAAGCTTGGCTAATTTAGCTTCATGCGCTGGCACTTTAATCTGATTAACAACTTTACCCTCCACTAGGTTTTCTAATACCCAAGCTAAATGCTGCGGATCAATTCGCGCCATAGTGGAACACTCACACACTACGTGGCTCATGAATTGCACTAATTTACCTTGCGGCTTCATTTGTTCTGCTAAGCGGTTCACTAAATTAAGCTCAGTGCCTACTAGCCATTTGGTATTGGCTGGTGCATCAGATACCGTTTTAAGAATATATTCGGTTGAGCCAACATAGTCAGAATTTAGGCATACTTCATAGGGTGCTTCTGGGTGTGAAATCACGATACCATCAGGATGCTCAGAACGAAATTTGGTGATGTTTTGCAAGCGAAACATTTGATGTACTGCACAGTGACCTTTCCACAGTAAAATTTTTGCATTTTTAATTTGCGCTTCTGTTAAGCCGCCCATCGGTTGATCAGGATCCCAAATAGGCATTTGCTCTAAGGGGATGCCCATTTTATAGCCTGACCAACGACCAAGATTTTGGTCAGGGAAAAACAATACTTTTTCACGTTGCTTAAAACTCCAGTCTAATATTTTAGGTGCATTGGTGCTAGTGCAAACAATGCCGCCATGCTCACCACAAAATGCTTTCAAATCTGCTGCTGAGTTGATGTAAGTGACAGGTGTGATGGTTTCATCAAAATTAAGCACTTTGCTTAATTCACGATAGCTTCGCTCAACTTTTGCCAGATTGGCCATATCTGCCATTGAGCAACCTGCAGCCAGGTCCGGCAGAATAGCTATTTGATCCGGGCGGCTTAAAATATCAGCCACTTCTGCCATGAAATGTACGCCTAGAAAAACGATAAACTCTGCGTCTAAAGTCTCACAATAGCGCGATAGTTTAAGCGAATCCCCCGTGTAATCGGCATGGCGATAAACACTTTCATTTTGATAGTGATGGCCTAAAATAACTAAGCGTGAGCCTAACTTTTCTTTTGCTGCAATGATGCGGCGTTGGCAATCGGCATCATCGGCAGCCTGAAATTTTTCAAATTTTATGGTGGATACTTGCATTATATTTTTAACCTTATTACGCAACAAACTTACTTACTAAAACTAATAAGTGAAGAAAGCGCTTATTTTATAATGATAATTGGTGGCGTTCACCTAATCTTTTTAGCGCGTCAACATTTGTCCATGAGAACACACGTTTTGCAGCTTCACGCCAATCAACCCATTCATACTTGACATGCTCATCAGGTGCTAAAGTAATCGCTATTTTCTCTGGCAGTTCAAGCCCAAATAAATGCTCTATATTTTTTTCAACATCGGGTGCATATCGATGCCGCCAATGTGGGTAAATTTCATATGTATTAAAAGCATGCCAGTCTTGAAAATCATAGTGAGCTATATCCAAACCAGTTTCTTCACGCACCTCACGAATAGCTGTTTGCTGAGGCGTTTCTCCGGGCTCTAAGCTGCCGGTGACTGATTGCCAATATCCAGCTTTATCCGCGCGTTCCATAATAAGGACTTGCAAATCAGACGTATGGATGAGAACTAACGCTGAAATAGGTGTTTTAAACATGTGGTTACGGCTAATTTATGGTGCGATTTTTGTGCTGTTTATTGCGATAGTTAAATTCTTTGGTAATTGAAATACGACACTTTCAATCACGCCTTGCAGTTCTTTTACATCATTTGCGCCTAACAGTTGTAATTTAGCAATCACCTCTTTCACCAATACTTCAGGTGCTGAAGCCCCAGCAGAAACACCTATTTTTTTCTTTCCTATTAGCCAATCGGCTTTTAAATAGCTGGCATTATCTACCATATAAGCCTCAACCCCTTGGTTTTCAGCCACTTCGCGCAAGCGGTTTGAATTAGAACTATTAGGTGAGCCAACAATAATAACTAAATCACAATCTTTAGCCATTATTTTGACTGCATCTTGCCGGTTTTGAGTTGCATAGCAAATGTCATCACTTTTTGGCGCATGGATATGTGGAAACTTCGCTATAAGTGCGTTAATAACTAAGGCTGCATCGTCCATTGATAGCGTGGTCTGTGTGACAAAAGCCAGTTTTTCTGCATCTTTTACAGTTAATTCTGCTACATCTTCTGGCGTTTCAACCAAATACATGCCACTGCTTTCCTTCTCAACTTGCTCCGCTTCAACTTGACCCATAGTCCCTTCTACTTCAGGATGCCCTTTGTGACCTATCATCACAATTTCCAATCCTGCTTGGCGCATTTTTGCAACTTCAATATGTACTTTAGTCACGAGCGGGCAAGTCGCATCATAGGCTGTCAACCCTCGTGATTCAGCCTCAGCACGCACGGCTTTAGAGACGCCATGCGCACTAAAAATGACCGTGCTACCAGTAGGAATTTCATCTAATTCACGAACAAATATCGCACCTTTTGCGCGCAGTTCATCCACCACGAACTTATTATGTACCACTTCATTACGCACATAAATAGGCGCGCCAAATTTCTCTAAAGCCTGTTCCACTATAATAATGGCACGGTCTACACCCGCACAAAAACCGCGTGGGTTGGCTAATAATATATCGGCTTTTTGTAAATCTTTCATAGGCTCTTTTTTGATAAAAGTCAGTTAAGGTTATAATGCACATATTAACCTAAATTTAGATACGCTTAGAGCACGAGTCTGCTAAAACATGAACAATACCATCGCTAAAAATACAGCAACGCTTCTGATTACCTGCCCCGATAGCAAGGGTATTGTGGCGGCCATCGCAGAGTTTCTTTACCAGCACAATGCCAATATCTTGCATGCAGATCAGCACCAGGACGCAGAAAACAACCTGTTTTTAATGCGCGTAGAGTGGGATTTAGCGGGCTTTACGTTACCTACAACAGATTTTGAGCAATATTTCGAAGCAATTGCCAACCGTTTCAATATGGAATGGCAGCTCAAACTCTCACAAAAACCATTACGCGTCGCGATTATGGTTTCGCAATATGACCACTGTTTAGCGGATTTGTTGCATAGACATAAAAATGGTGAGCTAGTGTGCGATATCCCGCTGATTATTAGTAACCATCACGATACAGAAGCACTCGCGAAGTTTTATGGGGTTGATTTTCATTACATTCAAGTCAATAAAGATAATAAATCAACAGCAGAAGCCGAGCAGTTTGCCTTATTCGCTCAATATGAGATTGATTTGATAGTGCTAGCGCGTTATATGCAGATTTTATCGCCAGACTTTGTGGCGCGCTATCCTAAGCAGATTATTAACATTCACCATTCCTTTTTGCCAGCTTTTATTGGAGCAAAACCATATCACCGCGCGTTTGAGCGAGGTGTTAAATTGATTGGTGCAACCGCGCATTATGTCACTGAAGTGTTAGACGAAGGTCCGATTATTGAGCAAGATATTGACCGCATATCACATCGTGATCAGGTCGAGGACTTGATTCAAAAAGGCCGTGATCTAGAGAGAATTGTACTTTCAAAAGCTGTGCGCTGGCATATAGAAAATCGTATTCTGTTATATGCCAATAAAACGGTGATTTTTGATTAACGTCTGTATTTGATTGATACTCAAGTAAGAATTATTGATTTAGATAAGTAAAAAGCGAAGCATTATGTGCTTCGCTTTTTTAAGCGCTAAATGAGTTATTCAGCGGCAGGTGCATCTAACGGTGGTAGTGCTGGCTCATCAACAGGCGCAATTTCTGGCAGTGATTCATCAGCGTAAGCAACAGGTACAGCACTAAAAGCAAAAGCAAACAGTAAACCTAATAAAAGCTTTCTCATTTCTTCCCCTTAATTTGCAATATAAACTGCATTATTAGAATAATTAAGCACAACAGTAAGAATTTATAAGTCCTTACCTAAGCGTTAATTTACGCTTAGTTAACCAACTAAGCAACTTTATGTTTTAGCCTAGTTTTTAATACGCATATTTGATTAGATATTAGGCAGAATTTTCTCTAAAGCAAACAAATCAGTAATCAGTTCACGCTTTCTAATTAAGTGGCATTGGTCACCGTCAACCATCACCTCAGCAGCGCGTGGACGAGTGTTATAGTTACTTGACATACTCATGCCGTAAGCGCCAGCAGACATAATGGCAAGAAAATCACCTTCAACTAAAGCAAGTCTTCTATCATGGCCTAAAAAATCACCACTTTCACAAACGGGTCCTACGATTTCATAATTGAGTGGATTGGTGCCGCCATGACAAGGCTGAACTGCCTGAATATCATGATAAGCATCGTAAAGCGCAGGTCGCATTAAGTCGTTCATTGCAGCATCTACAATGGCAAAATTTTTCGACTCGGTTTCTTTTAAGTATTCAACCTTTGTCAGCAGCACCCCGGCGTTGCCCACTAAAGCGCGACCTGGTTCAAACACCAGTTTTATATGACGGCTGCCAAGTTTTTCTCGCATCGCGGCAGCATAAGTATTAAATTCAGGAGGCGTTTCATTGTTATAGCAGATACCAATACCGCCACCTGCGTCGATGTGCTGAATGTGAATCCCTTGAATTTCTAATGCATCCACTAAGGCTAATACGCGGTCAAAGGCATCTAAGAATGGCGATAGCTCAGTGATTTGCGAGCCAATGTGACAATCAACGCCATGAATCGCAATGCCTGGCATCGCTGCGGCTTGCAGATAAATATCAAGCGCATCTTCGTATGCTACGCCAAATTTATTATTTTTTAAACCTGTTGAAATGTAAGGGTGGGTTTTTGCATCTACGTTAGGGTTTACGCGTAGCGATACCGGCGCAACTTTTCCCATAAAAATGGCAACATCATTTAAACGGACAAGCTCGCTGGAGGATTCCACATTAAAGCAAAAAATACCGGCGTTTAATGCCGCCTGCATTTCAACTTCAGTTTTACCTACACCAGAAAAAACGATTTTTTTTGGGTCGCCTCCAGCAGCCAAAACTCGCGCTAACTCACCACCTGAAACAATATCAAAACCAGCACCTAGGCTAGAAAATAGGTTCAAAATAGCTAAGTTAGGGTTAGACTTTACCGCAAAGCAAACTAAGTGTTTACAACCTTTAAAACCAGCACTAAAGCTTTTAAAAGCATGTATGAGGGTGGATTTAGAATACACATAACAAGGCGTGCCAAATTCATTAGCAATGTTGTTAAGGGCTACATTTTCAGCATGTAGAATATTATTTTTTAATGTAAAAGAGTTCACGGTAATGTCTTATTAAAATTGAATAGTAAAAATTTAAAGGCTCACCCTAACATTTCTGAGTAGAATTTATTTGCTGACGGGGGTTTCTTGCGGATATTGCTGCTCAGGAATATAAAGTGGGCCTTTAGTACCGCAGCTATTTAATACTAGGCATATGGTTAAAAATAATAAGATTTGTATTGTTTTTTTATGCATACACGTTAAGCCTCTTTAAAGAGCTAGAATTTCGCTTGTTAAATTAGATCAACTCTATTTAATAAGTTAAAAACTTTGTTATCAATGATGATTTTAACATAAAGACTTTAACATCAAAGGCTGAGCTAGTTTAATTTTAGGATAAGGTTTAATCTAAAAACAAGTGATTGAGCAATAACATGCCGTTTATCAGAGAAATTTTACCGAATATCGGTTGTAGCTAGACATTGGCAGCAAGCCGATTCATTATACATCTAAGTAAAAAGGGGAAATAAAATGTGTACTTTAGTAAGTTTGCACCACATCCAATTAAAAAGTAGCGTTAAATCTAGTTTAAGCCAAAAGGGCTTCACTCTTGTTGAGCTAATGATAGTGGTAGCCATTATCGGTATTTTGGCGGCGATTGCCTTGCCAAATTATACAGATTACGTACAGCGTGGCAAAGCAGCAGAAGCTACATCTAACTTAGCAAACTTGAGAGTGCAGATGGAGCAGTACTATCAAGACAACCGTACTTATGTAGGTGGTAATTGTACTCCAGCCGCAGGCGCTGCGAAGTACTTTACTTATGCATGTCCAGTTCAAACTGCTACTACTTACACTTTAGCCGCTGCTGGCGTGGCGGCAGAAGGTATGACCGACTTTGCTTTTTCTGTTAATGAAAATAATGCAAAAACATCAACTTTTAAAGGTACTCCTGGCCCTTCATGCTGGTTAACAAAATATGGAGGCACATGCTAATGATGGATTTGAAAAGTGGCATGGGGTTGAATCAACATCAAATTGGCTTCAGTTTAATAGAGCTAATGGTGGTGATTTCTGTCATGGGTATTTTGGCCGCGCTTGCAATGCCAAACTACAGTGAATGGGTAGAGAATACACGTATTCGCAATGCGGCTGAGTCTATTCAAACTGGCTTGCAAAAAGCGCGGGTTGAGGCGTTGAAGCATAATGCACAGGTGCAGTTTGTGTTGGGGGCAAACTCTGCATGGACTGTAGGATGTGTCGTTCCAGTGCTCGATTTAAACGTTGATGGTGTGGATGACTGCCCTGCATTAATTGAAAGTCGGGTGGCCGGGGAAGGTTCATCGGCCAGTATTAGTGTTACGCCTATTCCTGCAGCTTCTACCACGGTAGTTTTCGATAATCTAGGTAAAGTACTAAGTACAGCGACGGTTCCTGCCGTAGCTGCAGATCCATTTACGCGAGTTGATTTTGATAGTACAGCATTAGCATCTGGTAGTAGGCCTTTACGTCTCATGATTGGTGCTGGTGGTGTTGGTCGCGTGTGTGATCCATACTCAGGGCTATCTGCTTCTGATCCGCGCAAATGTCCATGAGGATAATTAAAATGTTAAAAGTAATAACTTTAAATAAAAGCATGACAACAGCCAAACCAGCTCAGCTACAGAAAGGTGTTGCCTTGCTTGAGTCACTCATAGCATTGCTGATATTTTCTATGGGCATTTTAGCTATTGCTGGTCTGCAAGGGTTTATGATTAAAGGCGCTTCAGAAGCTAAAAATAGGGCAGATGCAAGCTTAATTGCACAAAGCAGGGTTGCTATGATGTGGGCTAATCCAACTAATTTGGCTGGCTTTATTGAGTTGGCACCAGGTACACCTGTACCAGAACTGCCTAATGGGCTTAGAACAACTGCCGTAACTGCGGCCACAGGTGCAGTTACCGTCACCGTTACTTGGACGACTCCTGGTGAACCCACACATAACTATAGAACAAATGCACACATTGTTGGGGCAACATAATATGAAAAAAATGAAACCTCATTACCTGGTTAAAAAGTCCAACCGCCATGCGCCTGCTCGCCTGTCATTAAGGGTAAGTCAGGCTGGCTTTAGTTTGGTTGAGTTAATGGTTGGTTTGGTGATAGGCCTGCTTGCAACCTTGGTGATTATGCAGGTATTTTCTGCGTTTGAAGGGCAAAAGCGTACCACCTCTGGTACGTCAGACGCACAAACCGCGGGTAATATTTCAATTTACAGTGTGACACGTGATTTGCAGTTGGCTGGGTATGGCTTGCCGGTTATGGAAACCACAAATTCATCACTTGGTTGCACTGTCTTTAGTCCAGCAGGGACTAATTTATCTCCAGTGACCATCGTAGATGGTGGCGCAGGCGCTTCAGATACTATCACAGTGCGCTATGGCTCTACAGCGGCAGGGGGATTTGCTATAAAAGTAACGGACGTTACCAATAAGGCTGCAGGCGTTGTGGGTGTGGATAATAATATTAGCTGTCAAGTCGGCGATAGGGCGCTTATTGTTAATGGAAACAACTGTGTACTACAGACGGTTACTGGCCCTACGCAAATTGCCAACCCCCCCATAAATACTGGAGATACAACGCACTATGAGCTAGATAATGCAGCAAATGCAAATATTATTATCAATGCCAATATTTCTTGTTTAGGCACTTGGACCCAAAACACCTATACGATTAACGCCAATCAGCTAGCGCTCAATGGTGGTGCAATTGCAGATGGCATTGTTAATCTTCAAGCGCAATATGGTGTTTCAGCCGTTGCTAACAGCAATGTGGTAACAAACTGGGTCAATGCTGCTGGTATATGGGCGCCTGCTGCATTAACGCCAGCGACTCGTAATCGCATTAAGGCAGTACGCGTTGCATTAGTAGCACGTAATGAATTAAGAGAAAAAGTAGTTGTAACTAACACCTGCACCACTGCAAAAGGTGTTGTGAATACAGGCCCTTGTGCGTGGGATGATACGGCTGTCGATGCTGCTCCTCAAATAAATATATCGAATTTAGGCGTGGACTGGCAGAACTATCGTTACCGTACTTATGAAACAATTATTCCTATTCGAAATATTATTTGGTCGAGTGATAAACTTTCATAAACTAAACATATGACTAAAAATTTGACTGATGAAATTAAGATAATCACTATGACTAAAACCAATAAAGCAAATAGGCGCGAAGCAACTATGTGTAAATTATCGATGAAAAGTTCGTTTAACCAAAGGCAGCAAGGCGTGGTGCTATTTTTCTCACTCATTGCATTAGTCGTCATGTCACTTGCGGCGGTTGCGTTAATCCGGTCGGTGGATACCAATAGTATGATTGCCGGCAACCTTGCATTTAAACGCTCAGCAACTACTTCTGCTGACAGCGGTGCGGAATCAGCGCTTAACTGGCTATCGGATCAATCAATTGCAACACTGCAAGCTAATGTCTTATTAAGTGGCTACTATGCCACTTCAATTGATAACGTTGCAACGCCTGCTGTTGATGAGAGTAATGGAAAACAAATGGTAGAAGCAAATGGCGTAGTGGCAGTAGGGGCTGGTATAGATGCTAATGGCTTAGATAGCAATGGCAATACCATCACTTATGTGGTTCAGCGTATGTGTCGTGCAGCAGGTGCGGCAAGTGCTACAAATTGTTTAATGGGACCAGGTGACGCCTTAGCATCTGCAGGCAATGCAGGTGTGGCCTGTGCAGCCTCAGTGTGTACTCCAGCACAAGCGCCAATTTTTCGTATTACAGCAAGAGTTGTCGGACCGAAAAACACCGTCAGCGTTATTCAAGCATTTATGAGCTAATCGAATTTAATTAAAAGTCAAAACAGAGTTAAAAACTGAAGTTTTTAAGAGGGTAAAACCATGAAACGCGCTACATTTAATCATTATCTTAATCAATTTTTTACAGCTACGGCGCTGTTCATTGCGTTGCTAGCGCCTTCAACGGCAATGTCTCAGGTGCTAGCGTTGCCAGAGGCGCCATTTGACGGTTCTTCAACCACATTAAAACCCAATTTCATGTATGTGTTAGATAACTCTTACAGCATGAATTATGACCATACTAACGATGCTTTGGGAACTTCATTGCCTACTGGCGGTGTGTCAACTAACTTTGGAAGGGTGTCTGATAATCTGCAATGCAAAGTCGCCATGAAAGACAAGGGCGGACACGCAATTACAGCATTGTCTCGTAGTGGCACAGTTCTGACTATTACTCAGTCAGGCGGTGATTATCGGGTCAATAATAAAGTTTACTTAGCAATACCTGGTAACTCCGATTTTTCAGGTACGTATAACATTGTAACGAGTAATTTTACTGGTGGTTCTGGGGCTGTTACTGGACCATGCCCAGCTGATAAAGTCACGAACACACCTATTGCCGCTGCTGTAGGTTTAGTAGTTAGAGTCAATGAGCATGCTGCAGGTTGTACTAACTGTGGCACTGAAGCGCAAGTTAATTTTCCAGCTTGCTCTATAACAGCCCCTCAGCCAGCAAATGTCCCCAATTTTTCAAATAATGTAGATAAAGGAGGAGGAACTGACTCTTCTTGCTTTTGGAGAGATTTAAAGGATACTGCTGCGGGCAATATTGTTGGTTGTAGCGTTGCATTGCCTATCATAACACCAGCAGTACCTGGTAGCTCAGGCACTATTTTAACCGTAGCAGTAGCGAATGCTGGCACGAGTGGTGCATTTTCAGCTGCACAAATCGCGCAGGCACGTATCGTCATTAAATCGGATGATACAGCCTGCCGCAATGAGCCACCACAGTTCACCAATCAAGTGAATAGCTTGTTTTATGATCCCAAAGTTAATTACGAACCACCACCATGGCCAAAAAACCTAACGAGTGCGGTTGTGAGCGATAGGTTTTTGCCTTCGATGACTAAAGCGTATACTAATAATTGGGTCTACACCAGTGGTAATACGGGTGTTAGAGTAGATGGCACTAAATTAGATGCCAGTGGCAACCCTTATATTGGAGCCAACAGCACTACATGCCAGTTGACGACTAATAATCGATTGACATGTAACAATACTTACCGTGCGCCTAATGGCAATTATGATTTCAAGCAGTGGCGAGAAATGGTCTACTGCGAAACGCCAGATATCCCATCCATCAATAAAGACACTGGTTTGGCTTTTACCGGAGCAACAGCGGCTTTAAGAACAAAGCAGTGGCATGAATCCAGCAGTTGCAAGCAAAACTTGTTGGCAACTAGTACCACTAAATCGTCTGCAAACTATCCATATCAATATCCAGCGCACACAGACAACAATGCCGCGACAGTTGATACTAAGTTTTACGACACTAATATTCAATTGCATCAAACCAAACAAGCTAATATTAGTAAAAATCCCGTAGCCGATTTATTTCCTTTTGGTGAGTATTATGAATTTGCGAATCCACATTATTTTAATATCAATCCAATAGAATATTGCGATACCGCTAAATTGAAAAATTGTAGCTTTACTGAAACAGCCACATTTAAATTCCCTTCTTTTGTGCGTTATTGCAAAACTGAAGCGCAGGCAACAAATGCGGGGGCAATGCCTGCTGCAGCAGAGTGTCAAAAACTTTATTCCAGCACCTTTAAATTTGCGCGTTATGGTTTATTTGAGCGCATAGAAGTTAAATCTGGCAACACTTTCTTTAAATACCCGAATCGTACAGACTGTGCGGGTTCATTTGGTGCAGGTGGGTGTAACTATGATGAAGAAATGACCAACTTAGCCAACTGGTATGCTTATTACAGAAATCGTATACAGTTAATGAAAAGTGCCTCTGGCAATGCCTTTAATGCATTAGGTAACAGCTACCGCGTAGGTTTTATGACGATTAACCAACCAGAACTTGCAGGACAATATTTGCCAATCAGTGATTTTGGCACTACCGATGACTCAAGCGGATCTTTTTCTGCAAATTCTTTTACACCCAATCAGAAAAGGGATTGGCTTATTAATTTATACAAAATTTTCCCTAAAGATACTACGCCACTGAAAGAAGCATTGTCTGTTGCCGGTCGGGTCTTTGCTGGTAAGAAGCCAATTCCAGCACCAGCCGGATGGACTACCAGTAATGATCCAATGCAATATGCTTGTCAGCAGAACTTTACATTACTCACCACCGATGGCTATTGGAACGATGCAGTGAGCGGTAAGCAAGTGGATGGTACAACGGTTATTGCAAACTTTGATGGCGGAAGTACAGCCAGACCTAAATATGAGGGGCCAGTTGTTAGAAATGGTACATTAGCCGATGTTGCTAAGTATTATGCCGATACTGATATCAGGGATGAAGGTTTCAATATTGCCAGCCCAGCTTTTAATAGTTGTCAAGGTGCGGTTGCCGGTGAAGATGTATGTTCTTCATTAAAAGGAAACCAAAAAATGACAACGTTAACACTGGGCTTGGGTGTTGATGGTGAGTTGAGTTATACAGACTCTAACTATGATGGTGCAATCTCAGGCGATTTTTTTGATATCAAAAATGGTCCTTTGAACTGGCCTAATCCAGTTGCAAACCAAGCATCTGCGGTAGATGATTTATGGCATGCTGCAGTGAATGGTGATGGCACCTACTTTAGTGCTAAATCTCCTAAAGAGCTGAAGGAGTCATTAGAGGAAGCGATTGCAAAGATAGATGAAAAACTAAAATCGGGTTCTCCTGCTGCTGTGAGTAGTTTAGAGCCAACAGGAGGTGATTACGGTTTTAGCACAAGTTATGTGGCAGAGGAATGGAGTGGTAACTTAGTTGCAAGAGAGCTATCAACAAGTTTAGGTAGTTTTTATAGTTCAGTTACGCCTACAGCTGCAGAGTGGTGTGCGGATAATAAGTCGATATTAGACCTTTCTATTACCGCCTGCCCAAATACTAATAAATTGTCAGACAGAGTGACGGCAGCAGGTGAGAACAATCGTAAGATTTATACAGCAAAAGATGATGGCAGTGGTGACCTTGTGGAGTTTAAGCATGGGCTATTGAGTGCAGCACAAAAAAACTATTTTTCAGCAGGCTACCTCAACGGAAAACTTACTCAATATACTAGTTTGGCTGCAAATATTGTGGCTGCGGGTGGTGATAGCTTAGTTAAGTTCTTGCGCGGGCAAACAGCACATGAGGATGAATCGGCAAATCCTGTTAATCAGAGAATTTATCGTAATCGTTCAGCAGTACTAGGGGATATAACAGATTCCAACCCACTCCATGTAGGAAAGCCATTATTTAATTATGCAGAGGGGGGTTATAACAAATTTAGAGACAACTCTAATATAGCCGCCGCCAATAAAACTGTGTACGTGGGTGCGAATGATGGTATGTTGCATGCTTTTGATGCAGATAATGGTAGCGAACGTTGGGCCTATATTCCAAGCATTCTTTTACCTAAACTTCACAAATTGGCAGATTTTAACTATTCGTCTGGTCATTCGAACTACGTTAATGGTGACCCTGTTGTAGGTGATATTTGCGTATCAGGATGCACTACAGATACTGGTACTTGGAAGACGATTTTGGTGGGAGGTTTAGCACAAGGTGGTAAGGGTTATTATGCCTTAGATATCACTGACCCAACTAACCCGAGCCTATTATGGGAGTTTAGTAGCGCTGATGACTCTGATTTAGGTTTTAGTTACGGCATGCCAGTGATTACGAAAAGAACAGATGGCACATGGGTAGTACTTGTTTCTTCAGGTTATAACAATGGATCTTCAGGTCGTCTATTTGTGTTAAAAGCGGATTTAGGCTCAACAGCAGGTAAGGCTGACAAGTTAAGTGAAATAGTAACGCCAGCCGCAAGTGATAGCGGTCTAGCGCAAATTTCTGGACTAGCTCTTAATAACCAAACTAATAATCAAACCAAGTACGTTTATGGTGGTGATTTGCTTGGTAATCTGTGGAAGTTTGACATTGATGCAGCTTCAGTTTCATTATTTGCAACTGTTGCACCAAATCAGGCAATTACCGTTCCACCCATTGTGATAAAAGATAAATCAGATACTTTAGTGCTATTTGGTACTGGGAAATTGCTTGAATTGAGTGATATTTTAACTACACAAACTCAAAGTCTTTACGCAATGAGGGATGATGGCACAGAGACATTTACTGATCCACATGGCAATAGTGATTTTGAAGAGCATACATTTACCACAGATTTAGGAGCAAAAACCCGTAAGGTTTCCGCTCATATTGATGGACAAGGTGCAAAAGGTTGGTATATCGATCTTGATCCTGGTGAGAGACAAACCGTAATGGCGCAATTGCTTGGAGGTGTGTTGACAGTGCCAACGATAGTTAAAAAAGGTGACGCATGTTCCCCTGAGGGATTTAGTTGGGTAAATCAGCTTAACTACTCAACGGGATCATCATTAGATAACGACCCAGATACGAATGTTGGAACTTATACAGATTCTCCAGTCACAGGGCTTGTTGCTCTAGTCAAAAAAGATGATGATGGCAAACCAAACTTAGAGACTACTGCGCACGCAACGGAATGTACGCCTGGTTCTCCTGACTGCCCAAAAGTTATTGACCCAGCAACGCTGTTAACTTCTGGCGGTGCATTTGGAGGCAATCGTCTGATATGGCGTGAACTGACCGACTAGATAATTAGTCGTCATTAAAATAAAAAAGCGGCAGAGCCGCTTTTTTATTGGACAAGGTGTAAATCAAAATCTAGTTGCTGATATAGAAAATTCACTAATTAAACCTAACTTTAAACTTAAACTGACAAAAGTAGTTCGATTTAAGTGGCCTATCAGTGTTTCTATCTGGCGGTGCCAAATCAAGGTAAGGAAACAGAGATTTTTGTTGCAATTTGTTCTATGAAGCTACCATCACTTTCTGTTTTGCGAATTTTAACAGGCAAGTATTGGTAATCAATAGCAAGCCAAAGCTCTGTTTTTTCATCATCATCCCCAATTTTAAGCAGATGGATAGTATTGAGCTCGCCAAGCTTAGTTGTAATCTTATCTTCACCCTGAAAACTATAACTATAGGTACGTAGCTTTTTACCGTTAGACATGGCTATTTCAGTATTTTCTAGCGGAGGTATAAACATAAACTGGTACATAAAGCTTAAAAAATCTTGAGTGCCGGCAACTAAGGCTTCGGTTTTTTTACCCTTTTCACTGTTCATCTCAATAATGCCATCTGACCATGCAAAATTCGCACTTTGCATCTTCTTATCATCATTGCCATATAAATAAGTATAGTAGTTAGGTCTTAAGCCATTTTCTAAAACTACACCTTCACTTTTTTGCACGACTGCGCCTAGAAACAATGAAGCTAATCCATTGGCTTCAGTAACGCTGGAAAGTGTATAAGTATTATTTTCACTAATAGTAAACACAATGCGAGCTGACCCGGCCAAGCTATTATGATTGTCTCGATATACTTCAAAGATTGTTTCTACGTTATGGTAAGGCTGAGGTAAAGGTTTTATTTCAATATTTGTAACTTCGGTAGGTTCAACACTTTTACTAGTTTCATTTTGCTCTAGAGGAATTGGAGGTGATGCAATCGGTGATATTTCAGATGACACTTCCTGATTTTTTGGATCATCGGCAATGTTGCCGATTTCATTCGTGATTGCTTCTGGTTCAGGTTGCGGCAACTTTGGTCTGGATGCAATAGGTTCTTTATATGTTTTAATGGTAGAAAAGGGCCTAGTCTTTTGTGTAGCTTGCACATTCACTAAACGCATTTCAATGGCTTGCCTCCCTTCATTTAGGTTTGGAAGCGTTAACACAAACTTACTTAAAAATATAATATGGAGAAGCAATGAGGCGACAAGCGCAAGTGACAGCGCTTTGTTTTTTGAAAAAATTAACTTTAAAAATTGCGTTATTTTTATCATTTCACATTGTAAGGGTTATGGCAGTTGGTATAGGCTAGAATAGTCATTCTAGCGTAGTAAATTTTACATTAGGTGTTAACCAATTGAGTTTCCCCGCTAATTTTTTTGAGACAAAAATATGCGCTTTATCATCAATAACCATAAAATTATCAATGCCAAAAACTTGTGCGGCTTTGCTCTTATTTTCTGGTTGTTCAATAAAAATGGGTTTTGAAGCCACATCTGAAAGCACTCCTGCTTTTATTTGATCCAATGCTTGGGGAGGCACCAATACTGTGACAGCTTGTGTGTGCTGAGTAGGATTGCCAGTGCGGGGGTCTATGATATGGCTGTAACGTTTGCCACCTAACATATAGTAACGCTGATAATCGCCCGATGTGCCTATCGCCCAACCGTCTGGTAAATCTAGCGTAGCAATAGCGGCGGCTGAGCGAGGGTCTTGTATGCCAACACGCCAAGGTTTGTCGCCGTGTTGGCCCATGGCAATAATGTTACCGCCAACGTTGATAAGCGCATTCTTAACATGCTGTTTACGTAAGTAAGTCACTGCAATATCTAATGCATAGCCTTTGGCATAGCCACCTAAATCAAGCTTTACAGTAGGATTTGTGCTGTAGGCGGTGTTATCTTTAAGCACAATATCTGTCATGCTAGGGTTGGCTCTTACTAGTAATTTTATTTTCTCAATATCAACATTCACTGGGCTAAAGTCATCGCGCTGAAATCCCCAAGCACCAATTAAATGGCTAATAGCAGGGTTAAATAATCCATTTGATTTCACTGATAATTTTGTAATATCAGTCAGCATAAGAGTTAAGTCTGAGTTGATTTTAATAGGCTTACTTCCCCGAGCAAAAGCCGCGTTTAACTCACCTATTTCGCTGGGTTTGTTTGCAGAGATTGGTTTCCATGCATGCAGGCGATTATGTAAGGCTTGAAAATCTTGTAACACCTGATTTGATAGCTTTTGTGCGCGATCTTCAGTTTCACCATAGATAGTGATATCCACCAAAGTACCAAAAACATAGCCTTGGCTTTGATAAATAGGCTCTTTAAAACAGCTGGAGAGCGAGAGTAAAAATACAATAAATAAGTAGCGCATAAAGAGATGATAGACGATTCTTCAAATGATGATATGTTTTGCTTTAAATCGGTATTCAGTAGCATTAGCTCAAGATTTGCTAATGTTTCTAAATGTTTCTTCAAGTGCATTTATAAATATATGGGCTGGCTTACAGTTAGTTTGTTCTGCAATTTCAACCATTCCAGTGGGGCTGGTGACATTGATTTCAGTAAGATGGTCGCCTATGACGTCTAAGCCAACTAAAAATAAACCTGCTTGCTTAAGAACTTTGCCAACAGTGTTAGCAATATCTAAATCTCGCTCATTTAATAGCTGTGCGATGCCAGTGCCGCCAGCAGCCAAGTTGCCACGCGTTTCACCAGCTTTTGGGATGCGAGCTAGCGCATAAGGTAATGGCACACCATCAATCACGATGATGCGTTTATCACCTTGTATAATGGCCGACAAATAATGTTGCGCCATGATGGTGCGCGTACCAAAGTTGGTGATAGTTTCTAATATCACACTAATATTAGGATCATTAATCCCTAATCTAAAGATACTACTGCCACCCATCCCATCAAGCGGTTTAACGATAATATCTTGGTGTTCTCTTAAGAACTTACGAATTAAATCATTATTTGCTGTTACTAAAAATTCAGGGGTAAATTGTGGGAAGCGTGTGACTGAGAGTTTTTCATTCCAACTTCTTATGGCGCTTGGGTTGTTGTAAACCTTTGCGCCTTGATTGGCTGCAATTTCCAGCAAGTATGTACTATATAAATATTCATTATCAAAAGGTGGATCTTTACGCATGATGATGGCGGAAAAATCTGCGGGTGCATATTCAAGCGCTTGTTCAGTTGAAAAATTCTGTTCAGTAAATATAAATTTCTCTGCGCTAATTCTCGCAACATTGCCACGCAAGAAAAGGTCATGTTGCATGCTTACATAAAGTTCATGGCCACGGCCAGCTGCCTCGCGCATAATGGCTAAGCTGGTATCTTTATAGGCTTTTAGGCTAGAAAGTGGGTCAAGAATGAAGAGTAGTTTCATATTGATTCAGTTTAACAAATATGAGCTCAACAATGTTATTGATTCAGTGGATCTTGCTCTTGCAATTCAATTGCTGCAGCCAACAAGGCCAAGCGCGCTACTACACCGTAGGCATAAAAGCGGTTAGGCGTTGCATCTGGTGCGTCCTTACAGTCAGGCAGGGTGCAAGGTTTTTCAAATGCTAGCGGTACAAATTGTGAACCAGGGGCATTAAGGTTTTCATCGACACCTCGCCCTGTGTGTACACGGTAAAATCCACCAATCACAAAATGATCCATCATGTAGACGACAGGTTCGGCAACTGCGTCATTGATACTTTCAAAGGTGTATACACCTTCTTGAATAATCACTTCTGATACTTGAAGGCCTTCTTTCACCACAGACATTTTATTGCGCGTTTTACGGTTCAAATCTCGTACATCATCGGGTGATTTTACCGTCATGATTCCCATGCCGTAAGTTCCGGCATCTGCCTTTACAATAACGAATGGTTCTTGAGTAACGCCATATTGGGCATATTTTATTTTTATTTTTTCTAGCAATTGTTCTACTTTAAGCGCGAGACAATCTTCGCCAGTTCGTGCGTGAAAATCTATCTCACCGCAAGTATCAAAGTAGGGGTTTAACAACCATTCATCAATACCAAGTAGTGCGGAAAACTCACTCGCCACACGGTTATAGGCAGCAAAGTGTTGTGATTTACGTCGTGTACACCATCCTGCATGCAGTGGAGGAATTAAATTTTGTTCAAGATTTTCAAGTATGGGTGGGATGCCCGCTGAAAGATCATTATTAAGCAGAATAGCGCAACTATCAAAGTCTCCCAATTCCTTGTTGACCAGTTTTATGCGGTTGCCTACACGCACAACAGGTTCTAATAAGAGTGTATGACCGTCTTGCGTTTCCACCTTAGTGGGCTCGGTAATTTCTGGAGAAATTGACCCTACTCTAACGTCAAGTCCCGCTTGTTTCATGATGTTTACAAGCTCAACCACATTACGCAAGTAATAGGTATTGCGTGTGTGATTTTCAGGAATAATCAGTAATCGATGTGCTTCTGGGCAGACTTTTTCGACAGCAATCATTGCGGCTTGTACGCTTAGAGGTAAAAAGTCAGGGTTTAGATTATTAAAGCCACCAGGAAATAAATTAGTGTCTACGGGCGCTAATTTAAAACCTGCGTTGCGTAAGTCAACACTGGCATAAAATGGTGAAGCGTATTCTAACCATTGGCAACGAAACCAATGTTCAATTTTTGGCATGGCATCTAGCATGCTTTTTTCTAAAGATAAAAGTGGACCATTAAGTGCAGTAGTTAAGTGTGGAACCATGGGTTTCTCATTATCATAAATTAACGTGTGACCACAAACAATTAATCTAATTGCGCTTGCGCGTCTGCGTGATAGCTACTTCTTACCATGGGGCCACTAGCCGTATTATTAAAGCCCATTGCTTCCGCTTTTTGTTTGAGTTGATCAAAAGTGCTAGGTTCAACATATCGCATTACAGGGTGATGATGCACGCTCGGTTGCAGATATTGGCCAAGCGTGAGCATGCTGACATTGTGCGCACGTAAATCTTGCATCACCGCTAAAATTTCTTCATCCGTTTCACCTAAGCCTAACATTAAGCCAGATTTTGTTGGTATGTTGGGATACATATCGCCAAATTTTTTTAATAATGACAGAGAATTTTGGTAATCTGAACCTGGTCTAGCCTGCTTGTATAGTCGTGGAACGGTCTCAAGGTTATGATTCATTACATCCGGTGGCGCATTATTTAAAATCTGCATGGCAATATCCAACCGGCCACGGAAATCTGGTACTAGTATTTCGATTTTAATGTTGGGTGAGTGGGCACGGACTGCGTTGATACAATCCACAAAATGTTGGGCGCCACCGTCTTTTAAATCATCGCGATCAACTGAAGTAATTACTACGTAATTAAGCTTCATTTGCGCGATTGTGCGTGCTAAATTCTCTGGTTCATTTACATCAGGAGGTAGTGGCTTGCCATGTGCAACATCACAAAAAGGACAACGGCGTGTGCAGATGTCGCCTAAAATCATAAACGTAGCAGTACCACCACTAAAACATTCACCTATATTCGGGCAACTTGCCTCTTCACATACTGTATGCAAATTGTTATCACGTAGTATTTTTTTTATTTCTTGATAACGCATTGAATCCGGCACCTTCATTCGAATCCATTCCGGTTTACGTTGTATTGGTTGTGGGATAATTTTGATTGGAATGCGCGAGGTTTTGGCGGCATCTCTTTCTTTGACACCGGCGATTTTTGTGCCTAGGGTATCACGGTTTGATGTTGGTGTTTCAGTCATACTTTTGTCCGTCTGCTAATTTCGTAAGGAGCATTGCTATCAATTGCTCGCCCATTTTATGACTAGTTGTATCAATGTTTAAGTCTTTAGTTTGTGTGACTTTTAGGCCAACGTAACCACATGGATCTATTGCGTTAAATGGCTTTAAGTCCATGTTTATATTAAAACTTAGACCATGATAACAGTAATTATTTTTAATGCGTAACCCAAGAGAAGCGATTTTTTCATGATTAACGTACACGCCAGGAGCATCTGATTTTGCTATAGCATAGACGTCATATTCAGCTAGCAGATTGATAATAACATTTTCTAGCAGACTCACTAGTTTGCGCACATTTAATTGATGGCGTTTGAGGTCTAGCAACACATATACAATGAGCTGCCCAGGCCCATGATAGGTTATTTTTCCACCACGGTCAGTCAGCACTAAAGGTATATCAGGATTGTTTGGTATTCGTATGTTCTTGCGATTTAAGCCTAAGCTGTAAACAGGACAATGCTCTGTGAGCCATATTTCATCAGGCGTTTCTGCTGAACGAGTCGCAGTAAACTGCTGCATGGCGTGCCATACTTCTTCAAAATCAGTAAGCCCTAAGTGCCTGACTTTTATAGGTGCCAACATTCGACTTAAAGCGAATATTTAACGAGTGGGTGCGCGCTGATGCTTCGGTAAATATCATCCAACTGGGCCTGGGAACTTACATGCACGGCGCACGTCAGGCTAATGTATTTCCCCCCAGAACTGGCGCGCATCTCAATTTTAGAAGCATTGAAAGTCGGTTCTATTGCTTGAATTAGCTCAACAATTGTTTGCGCAAACCCATCTTGAGTTTCGCCCATGACTTTTATAGGGAAGTCGCAAGGGAAGTCAATTAATGGTGTTGTCTTATCTACATTTAAATCTTTTTTTATATCAGCCATAATTTTAATTGCTATTGTAATAGCAATTTAATTGAGTCCCATGCACGCCCTAAAATGCCAGCAGTGTCAATAGATTTAGCGGCAACCAAATTGCGTTCATCAATCACTTTGCCATTCAAAGTAAATTTAACATGACCAATAATTTGACCTTTTTTAATGGGAGCAATTAAAGGTTGTGTGCTAGACATGACAGCTTTCACATTGGCATAATCACCTTTAGGCACGGTTAAGAATAAATCCTCTACTACTGTCGAAGCTACTTGATTTTCATTGCCCTTCCAGACCTTGAGTTGATTGATGCTCTGTCCCTGTTTGTAGACCAACTTGGAATCAAAATACTGAAATCCATAATTGAGTATTTTTTGGCTTTCTGTTGCTCGGGCAGCATCTGTTGCTGCGCCTAAAACTACAGAAATACGACGAACTTCATTGCGTTTTGCTGTTGAAATTAAACAGTAGCCAGCACTTTCTGTATGACCAGTTTTCATGCCATCCACATTAGGATCTAGCCACAATAGGCGGTTGCGGTTTGGTTGGGTAATTTTATTATAGGTATATTCCTTGACTGAATATAAACGTTTGTATTGATCAGGGAAGTCGTGAATTAAGGCGCTGGCAAGTATCATCAAATCATCCGCTGTGGTGTAATGTTGCGCATCTGGTAAGCCTGTCGCGTTCATGAAATGGGTATTTTTCATTCCTAAACGTTGTGCTTCTTTATTCATCATTTCTGCAAACTGCAATTCTGTACCAGCGATACCTTCAGCTAAAGCAATAGAAGCGTCATTGCCTGACACAATAATCATACCATGTAACAAATCGTCAACGGTGACTGGAGTTAGCGGTTCTATAAACATTTTAGAGCCCTCAACTTTCCAAGCAAACTCACTTACTGGCAACGTTTGTGTGAGAGATAGATGACCATTTTTAAGCGCCTTAAAGCTTAAATAAGCGGTCATTATTTTAGTGAGTGAGGCTGGCTCTACGCGCATATCGCTTTTTTGTGAAGCAATGACATGGCCACTATTGAAGTCTTTTAGCAAATACGCTTTCACCGCCAGATTAGGTGGCGGTGCGATTTGCGCCCCATCTGCTTGCGCCAATGGAGATAGTGCCAATGTTATTAGGCTTAGGCTTGAAATAACAGCAAATTGCGTTATTTTTAATAGGTTATGAGTAATTTTTTGCATGGGATGTGATTGAGTACGATTTATTGATTAATGACGAGTGTAGTAATATTCAGTTGCCTACGGATTTTAGCAGCCGAGCTATCAGCCTCTTTTTTACTTGCGTAAGGCCCAAGTTTTACACGATAAAGGCCGTTATTATACACGTTAGCAATGCCTACATTTTCGACCAAGTCTAAACCTTGAATTTTTTTCTGCAACAACTCACCATTTGACTCATTTTTAAAGGCACCTACTTGTACATAATAGGGTGTGCTTAAAGTGGAAGTTGCAGTAATAACGGCTGGCTGCAACGTTGCTGTCGAAGCAGGAGTTGCAGCTACCGCCGCAACAACGGGTGCCGACTCTATTTTAGCTGGTGTACTCTCTTGCGCTGGATTAGTCTGTAATGTAGATGCTTGCGTTGTTTTGTTGTTAGACATTGCTTGCAAGGCTTCTACACTGGTGTCTATTGTTTCGACTTCAACTAAGCCACTGCCCTGCTTGATTAAACGCAGTTGATAGGCGGCAGCATAGGATAAATCAATTAATCTATCTCGCTTGAACGGGCCTCTATCGTTAATGCGAACTATCACAGATCGCCCATTCGATGGGTTTGTAACCTTAGCGTAGCTTGGGATTGGTAAAATAGTGTGCGCGGCAGACATGGCATACATATCATAAATTTCACCCGTTGATGTTTTTTTCCCATGATAGCGCTTGCCATACCAAGAAGCCATGCCCTGTTTTTTGTAAGGTGCATAAGTGGTCATCGGCGTGTAACTTTGACCTAATGCACTATAAGGCCTATTAGCACGTTTTGATGGTGACTCAGTTTTTAAAGACGCACTCGGAATGCTATCAATATCTGCAGGAGCGTTTTCACCAGGGCCGTCATCTAAATAATAACCTCCAGATGTAATTTTTGCATCAGAATTGGTGCTACTGTTTGAAGGTTGACTTGCTGAGGGATCAACAGGTTTTTGCTTGGGTTCTGGTCTGTGAGTAGGTCCCATGGGGCTGTTTGTGGTACAGCTGGCCAAAAAAGTAATGCATATTAATAGTGCTAGTTTCTTTACGGCAATCATTTGTAGATTCGTCATTAAGTAGCCACCAGTTTTTTATGTGTTTGTATGCTCATTAGTATACCAAGGCTTAAGCATAGCATTACCATAGAAGTGCCACCATAGCTTATCAGTGGTAAGGGTACGCCAACAACAGGAAGAACGCCACTTACCATACCCATGTTAACAAAAGCGTAAGTAAAAAAAGTCAGAGAAATGCTGCCGGCCAACAACCTTCCAAAGGTAGATTGTGCTTGAGATGCAATGACTAGACCACGCAAAATAATCAAGCTGAAAAGCCCAAGCAATAGTAAATTACCTAATAGTCCAAATTCCTCGCTAAATACGGCGAAAATAAAATCAGTCGTGCGTTCGGGTAAAAAGTCTAATTGTGTTTGTGTGCCATTTAACCAGCCTTTACCAATCGCACCGCCAGAGCCAATCGCGATGATCGCTTGTATGGTATGGTACCCCGAACCAAGAGGGTCTTGGGTGGGGTCAAATAGCATCTCGATACGGCGTCTTTGATAATCGTGTAACAGAGACCATAATATTGGTGTAGAAGCTGCAAACGTAATGGTAGCGCCGACTAGTAGTTTCCAACTTAGTCCAGCTAAAAACAATACATAAAAACCAGAAGCGGCAATGAGTAATGAGGTGCCTAAGTCGGGCTGCTTCATGATTAACGCAACTGGAATGACTAATAATAAAGCGCCGATAGCAAAATCAGATGTCCTAGGTTTACTTTCTTGTTTTGAAAAATACCAAGCAAGCATCATAGGCATGGCGATGCGCATGATTTCAGAAGGTTGAATATGAATCGGACCAATATCGAGCCAGCGCTGTGCGCCGTGACTTATGTGTCCAAACAATGCAACGCCAATTAGTAGCACAACACCAAGCAAATAAAGAGGTATGGCGATACGTTCTAGTTTGCTTGGTGCAATATTGGCTGCTGCCCACATGAAACTTAATGCCACAATAATGTTAACGCCCTGCGCATATATGCGAGAAATATCTTGGCCAGAAGCGCTATAGAGTACAAATAAACCAACTATCAATGTAAAAAATAAACACGCCATTAAAAATGGATCAATGTGTTTAAGAAATTGCTGTAATAGTTTACTAATCATGCAATTCTTCTTCAGGTATTGGTTGTGGTTTAGGTATATTTTGCACTGTATTACCAGTAGCGTTTAAAGGCATGTTCATTGCATCTTTTATCGCTTCAGGTTCAGGTAATTTACCTAATAAATAATAATCCATTACTTTTCTAGCAATTGGTCCTGCTGCTGAGCCACCATGCCCACCATTCTCAACAATTACCGCAAGTGCGATTGTAGGGTCGTCTGCAGGCGCGTAAGCAATAAATAAAGCATGGTCACGATGACGCTCATTGATGCCTTTTTCATCATATTTTGCATTTTGCTTGATGCCAATTACTTGGGCGGTCCCAGTTTTTGCGGCAATGCTATAGCCCGCATTTGCACCAACACTCGCTGCAGTCCCGCCAGGTAGCGTTACATCAATCATGCCTTGTTTAACGATCTCAATGTTTTCTGGTTTGAATTCAACTTTATCTTGTATGATTGGTGGAATAATCACACTTTCGCTTGTCATAGTCGTTTGAATTTTAGCCAGTAGATGGGGTTTCATTGATATGCCCTTATTGGCTAATGTAGCAGTGGCTTGCGCTAACTGTAGTGGCGTGACCAAAGTGTAGCCTTGTCCAATACCAACAATGACTGTTTCACCTTGATACCATGGTTGTTTAAAACGGCGCATTTTCCATTCTGGCGTAGGTAGTAGACCGCCATTCTCACCCTGAATATCAATGCCAGACTTCTGACCAAAACCGAAGTGGCGAACAAACCCAGTTAATCTCTCTATGCCCATCTCCAGTGCCAAACCATAAAAAAATGTGTCACAAGAAATCGTAATTGCACGCTGCATATCAACGATGCCGTGTCCACTAGGTTTCCAATCCCTATATCGGTGCCGACCATTAGCTATTGTGAAGTAGCCCTGATCATGGATAGCGAATGGTGGTGTACGTTTGCCATTCTCTAATCCTGCCATAGCGACAAATGGTTTGAATGTAGAGCCAGGCGGATAGATGCCCCGAATTGGGCGGTTAACCAAAGGTTTGTCTAATGACTCGTTAAGTAATTTCCAGTTATCAACATCAATGCCATCTACAAATAAATTGGGGTCAAAAGTTGGTTGACTGACATAGCTCAATACTTCGCCTGTTTTAGGGTTGATTGCAACAAGTGCACCACGTCGGTCGCCAAAGGCGGTTTCAGCAATTTCTTGTAATTTACTATCAATCGATAAGGTGAGATTATTACCAGATACTGGTGGCATACTGGATATCACACGAACGGCACGGCCATCCGCATCGGTTTCAACCTGCTGAAAACCTGTAGTGCCATGTAACTGGCGCTCATAAAATTGCTCCAGACCACTTTTCCCTACATGGTCAGAGCCTTTGTAATTAGACAAATCACCAGATTTATCAAGATTGATTAAATCCTTGTCATTGATACGTCCGATGTAACCAATCACATGCGCACCAAGTTTACCTAAAGGGTAATGCCTAAATAGGCGAGATTTTATTTCTACGCCAGGAAATCGATAGTGATTGACGGCAAAACTAGCCGCCTCAACTTCGTTAAGGTGCGTGCGTATCGGCACACTTTCAAAGTTACGGCTTTCATGGCGTAGTTTATTAAAACGTTTTCTGTCTAGTTTACTTATTTCAACAAGTTTACCGAGGTCAGCAATAGTGGCTTCAAGATCATCAATTTTTGATGGGGTGATTTCCAATGTATAGACAAAAAAATTGTGTGCCATCACTACACCATTTTTATCCAGGATTAGGCCGCGGTTAGGCACAATGGGGACAAGTGAGATGCGATTATTCTCTGCAAGTGTTTGATAGTGCGCATGCTGTTTAATTTGCAAGTAGGAAAAGCGAAAAGCCAGTAAGCTAAACAGGGTCAATACAACAAAGGCAGTGAAACCTAACCTTAGCCTAAAATAATGCTGTTCATATTGAAAGTTTTTAAGTTCAGCGCGCATGCTTAAATAATAATAGTAACGACTTTATGCATCATTTTTTGATGGAAACAGATGTCAAATTCCACGCGTGCGAGCGCCGGTATTTAAACCAAGCACTGTAGTAGCAATAAACCATAATAGGACACCAGTTAGGCTCGGCAAAAAGTAAACCCAGCCTATAAATTGTGCGCCAGTAAAAGTTTTTAGTATCAATAAAATAACTTGGGAGACTAGGAGTAGCAAAAATACATATAATAATTGTTGTGTGCCGTTAAATAAGACGAGTCGCCGTTGATAACTGACAGCAAAGAAAGCAGTCACGGTATATGCCATCGCATATTGACCAAAAACGCCGCCTGTTGCCAAATCTACAAATAATCCGACAAACCATGCTGTGCCAACGTTACATAAATTAGGCGCACGAATCAGCCAAAATATGATGACTAATAACATAAAATCAGGACGAATTTTTAAGACAATGCCGGACCATGGCAAGAGTAAGCAAATAAATGCCAACATAATCGATAAATAGATAGACTTAAGCTTACTCGGGTGCATGGCTCATGCCTGTATTATTTGATGCTGTTGAATTGGTTGGTTTTGTTTGAACTTTGTCGGGGTCTGATTTTATGTTCAATTTAGTATGGGCAGTATTTTGTGCAGGTTTTGGCGTAGTTGGTGTAGCGGCTGGCTTGCCACCAGGCAGAACACTTTGCTGCGGAACGCTGACCAAAAGCACATGCCTATAATTTTCCACTCCCCCTGTAGGGTTGCAAACGATGCGAGCAAATGGTGAGTCTGGTGTAATCTCGATTTTCGAAACGGTAGCTACAGTAAGGCCAGCAGGATAAACACCATCGATGCCAGAGGTCACCAATTTGTCACCGCGTTTGATGTCTACATTAGTGGGTAAATAGGGCAAGTCTAATGAGCTATCACGGCCATGACCAAATGCAATGGCGCGTAAGCCATTACGTTCTATCTGTATTGGTATAGCTAAAGATTTATCGGTAATAAGTGTTACTTCGCTACTTAACGGATACACACGAGTAACTTGCCCGATTACCCCGGTGGCATCAACCACAGCTTCTCCTGCAGAAATGCCATGTGTTTCCCCGCGATTAACAATAATTTTTTTGCTGAAAAGGTCTCGACTGACATGCATAATTTCAGCCACAATGCTATTTTCTTTAATGGCTTTATTGGTATTCAACAGCAGGCGAAGATTATTATTTTCAAGTGTAAGCGTGTTGAGTTTTTGCAGTGATATATCTTGTAGAAGCGCATGTTGCTTTAATCGCTTATTTTCTTTCAACAGATAATTATGCGTTGAGAAATACTCACCTGTATCACGGTACAATTGAGAGGGTGTGTTTGCTAATAGTTGAAGTGGGTGCAATAGAGTTTGTAGACTTTGACGCACGGCGTCTAAATATTGTAAGCGCGAGTCAATTGCCATTAATGCTAGCGATAGCACTGAGAAAAAAGCCAGACGAGCAAATGCACTTAGGCCATGCACAAAAAATGCAGGGGCTTGTTGTTGCTCAATTGTATTATTAAAACCGCGTGCCATTATTTAAGTTGTGCTTAATTTCACTTTAAATTGAAGCTTTATGATTAAAATGCAAATCCTGAAATCAGGAAGTATTTATCCTGATTTTAACTGTTTTTATGTGTTTTAGGCCGCATTACACGGCCTAAAATTTCTTGCTGATTACATCAAATAGCTACTTAAAACGAAGTGCTATTTATGATCAATTTATTCGTAAGCGAATATGCTACCTAATTTATCCATTTCTTCTAATGCGCGACCACAACCACGTGCTACACAAGTGAGAGGGTCTTCCGCAACGATGACAGGTAGCCCCGTTTCTTCTACTAATAGTCTATCTAAATCACGTAATAATGCGCCGCCGCCTGTAAGCACCATACCTTTTTCAGCAATGTCTGCACCTAATTCAGGAGGCGTTTGTTCTAGCGCTGATTTTACTGCGCCAACAATTGCATTCAATGGTTCAGTCAGGGCTTCTAAAATTTCATTGCTAGAGATAGTGAATTTTCTTGGTAGGCCTTCAGCAAGATTACGGCCAGTGACTTCCATTTCTAATACGGCAGAACCTGGGAAAGCAGAGCCAATTTTTTTCTTAATGGCTTCAGCTGTAGGCTCGGAAATCTGCATACCATAATTACGACGAATGTAATCAATGATAGCTTGGTCAAATTTATCACCGCCAACGCGCTCTGACTTGGCATAAACAATGCCACCAAGTGAGATGACGCCAACTTCCGTGGTGCCGCCGCCAATATCCACAACCATAGAGCCTGTAGCTTCTGATACGGGCATGCCTGCACCAATTGCCGCCGCCATAGGCTCTTCAATCAAGAATACTTGTTTAGCACCAGCGCGCTCGGCTGACTCTTTAATCGCGCGGCGTTCTACTTGGGTAGAGCCAACAGGCACGCAAATAATAATGCGTGGGCTAGGTGAAAACCAGCGAGCATCATGTACGCGGCGGATAAAGTATTTGAGCATTTGTTCGGTAATGGTGAAGTCAGCAATCACGCCATCTTTCATTGGACGAATCGCTTGAATATTTGCTGGTGCACGACCGAGCATGCCCTTGGCTTCAGTGCCCACAGCGAGTAAGATTTTTTTTCCACCTGGACCACCTTCTAGGCGAATCGCAACGACAGAAGGTTCATCTAAAACGATGCCTTTGCCACGAGAGTAAATGAGCGTATTCGCCGTACCCAAGTCAATAGCAAGATCGTTTGAAAAGTAACTAGTTATAAAGCCGAACATTATGTTTTTCCTGTAATTTGATGCAAGATGACTGCTTGGAGCGCTAGGTTAAGTGTAAACGCGCAATTAAGGCGTCAGTAAATTGCATGTATAATACCGTAAATCACGTTGAAAATTAAGGGGTGTGGGTAACTTAATTGCAACGAGAGCTTATAACAAGTGGCTAATTTTGAACATTAAAATGTATTAATTAAAGAATTCGGATTAATTAAATATGGCATTAAGCATTGAAGACATTAAAAAAGTAGCGCACTTAGCGCGTATTGAAGTGAGCGAAAGTGATGCAGTAGCGACCTTAGCCAAACTAACGGGAATTCTTGGATTGATTGAGCAAATGCAGGCGGTTGATACCACAGGCATAGAGCCGATGTCACATTCTCAGGATTTAAGTCAGCGTTTGCGCGAAGATGTGGTGACTAAAACCAATTTACGAGACGAATTCCAAAAGAATGCACCTTTACTTGGAAATGGCTCATCAGAACTAGCTGTGTCAGCTGGTTTGTATCTTGTGCCTAAGGTGATTGAGTAAGAACTTAAATAAGACTTAAATATGATTAACAGTAGCCTAAAACAGCTTGGAGATATGCTCCAAGCAAAGAAGATTTCTAGTGTGGAGTTAACACAAACTTTTCTGGACAGAATTAAGCTTTATAACCCAAGTATTAATGCTTATATTGCACTAGATGAGGTAAAAACATTAGCGCAGGCAAAAGTGGCAGATGCACGTTTCTCAGCTGGAAATGCTGCCCCATTGACAGGTATTCCTATCGCGCAAAAAGACATCTTTTGTGCAAAAGGCTGGCCAACCACTTGCGGCTCTAAAATGCTTGCTAATTTCATCGCGCCTTATGATGCACATGTTATTACCCAGTTTGATTCTGCAGGTGCGGTGAATTTAGGCAAAACCAATATGGATGAATTCGCGATGGGGTCATCTAATGAAACCTCATATTTTGGCGGCGTTAAAAATCCTTGGAGTTTTGACCGTGTGCCAGGTGGCAGTAGCGGAGGCAGCGCCGCCGCAGTAGCTGCTAGGCTTTGCGCCGCGGCGACAGGAACTGACACCGGCGGTTCAATTCGCCAACCAGCTTCTTTATGTGGTTTTACGGGTTTGAAACCAACTTATGGTGTTGTGTCGCGTTTCGGCATGATTGCTTTTGCATCATCGTTAGACCAAGCAGGCCCGATGGCGAAAAGTGCAGAAGACTGCGCGCTGATGATGAATGTGATGGCGGGTTTCGATGAGCGTGACTCGACCAGCTTGAATCGTGGAAAAGAAGACTATACCCGTAGCTTGAATCTACCGTTAGCTGGTTTAAAAATTGGTTTGCCAAAAGAGTTTTTTGCTGAAGGCCTAGATGCAAGCGTGGGTAAGGTGATTGAAACCGCCATTGCAGAGTATAAAAAACTTGGCGCTGAAATTATAGAAATATCACTACCAAATACAGGCTTATCAATACCTGTTTACTACGTATTAGCGCCAGCAGAAGCTTCAAGCAACTTATCACGTTATGACGGCGTGCGTTATGGCCATCGTGCTGCTGAATATACTGATTTGATGGACATGTATAACAAAAGTCGCGCTGAAGGTTTTGGTGCGGAAGTAAAGCGCCGTATTTTGATTGGTACGTATGTGTTGAGTGCGGGTTATTACGATGCTTATTATCTAAAAGCCCAGCAGATTCGCCGCTTGATTGCACAAGACTTTGTCGAGGCGTTTAAGCAATGTGATGTGATTATGGGGCCAGCTGCGCCTTCAACTGCATTTAAATCAGGTGAAAAAGTGGACGATCCAGTCGCGATGTACCTACAAGACATTTACACTATATCTACCAATTTAGCAGGCTTGCCTGGCATGAGTATTCCAGCAGGCTTTGCGCAAAGTGACGATGGCGTATCGCTACCGGTTGGTTTGCAAATTATCGGCAATTATTTTGATGAAGCACGTATGTTAAATATTGCACATCAATATCAACAAGTGACAGATTGGCATACCATTATGCCAAATTTGGACAAGCCAAACTTAGAAATGCCAGAAGGAAAAGTATAATGGAATGGGAAGTCGTCATTGGGTTAGAAACTCACACTCAATTAAGAACCAACACAAAGATTTTTTCTGGTGCGTCTATTAAGTATGGCGCAGAGCCAAACACGCAAGCCTGTGAAGTGAGCTTGGCATTGCCAGGCGTGTTACCTGTGTTGAATAAAGAAGCCGTGCAGTGCGCGATTAAGTTCGGCTTAGCAATCAATGCACATATTGCACCACGCTCAGTATTTGCACGCAAAAACTATTTTTATCCAGATTTGCCAAAAGGTTATCAAATCAGCCAGTTTGAGTTGCCTGTTGTCGGTAAAGGCGCTGTCACCATACAAGTGCCAGCGGTTGGTAAAAATGCCGCTTACGAAAAAGTTGTGAACATTACGCGAGCACATTTGGAGGAAGATGCCGGTAAATCTGTACATGATTTAAAAAACAATAGTGCAGTTGAAGGTATGAGCGGTATCGATTTGAATCGTGCAGGTACGCCACTGTTAGAAATCGTGACTGAGCCAGATATGCGCTCTGCGGCTGAAGCTGTGGCTTATGCTAAAAAACTACATGAACTAGTGCAATGGATAGGCATTTGTGATGGCAATATGCAAGAAGGTAGCTTTCGCTGTGATGTTAACGTATCAGTGCGGGCTAAAGGTACAGAAAAACTTGGTACGCGTCGCGAAATTAAAAACCTCAATTCTTTCAAATTCATGACTCAAGCGATTGAGTATGAAGCCCGCTGGCAAATTGAAACGCTAGAAGATGGTGGAACGATACAGCAGGCAACTGTTTTGTTCAACCCAGACACTGGCGAAACACGCGCTATGCGTAGCAAGGAAGAAGCGAACGATTACCGCTACTTCCCAGATCCTGATTTGTTGCCATTAGTGATTACAGAAGCGGAGAAAGACGCTGTAAAAGCCCAGATGCCAGAACTGCCAGAAGCGATGAAAGCGCGTTTTGAGGCACAATATGCTTTGTCTAGCTACGATGCAAACGCGCTGACCACTTCACGTGATTTAGCCAATTATTTTGTCGCAACCATTGATGCCGGTGCTGATGCAAAGCAATCGGCAAACTGGGTGATGGGGTCACTGACTGCCAAATTAAATGCAGTTGATACGAGTATTAGCGAATCACCTATTAGCGCACAGCAACTTGCACTGTTGTTAAAACGCATTGGCGATAACACGATTTCAAACAATGCAGCCAAACAAGTGTTTGAAGCAATGTGGAATGATGAAGGAAGTGTTGACGACATTATAAAAGTTAAAGGATTAAAACAAGAGTCAGACAGTGGCGCTATTGAAACGATTATTGATGAAGTATTAGCGGCTAATGCGGCTATGGTGGAAGAGTTTAAAGCAGGTAAAGAAAAAGCCTTTAATGCATTAGTTGGTCAAGCTATGAAAGCCTCAAAAGGTAAAGCTAATCCAGCACAAGTCAATGATATACTTAAGAAGAAGCTCACGGTTTAGTAACTAATGCCGCCTCAGGTTGAGTGCCAGCTTCTGCCGTATTATTCTTAAGGGCAATGAATCGTATTTTATCGCGGTCAAAACGTTTACGAGTTTCTTCCATCGCTGTTTTACGTTGATTGATTTGTATTTCAGTCTTTGCAAGAGCAATTTGGTAGTTTTTAATGTCCGCGCTTAAATCGACTGGGATAGCTTTATTCTTCTTAATAAATTTATTAGCAATACTTTGATTTTCTGACAGTTTTTTAAAGCTATTTTTTTTCTGTAATTGAAGATTTTCAATCGCAATGATGTCAAGTTGCAAGTTACGGTCACGTGCTAAGTCTATCTCATTGGCATTGGTAAAAGCATCAAGTAGTGCTTTGTCTTTTTTATTTTGAGCCAGCTTGGCCGCATCAATTGCCTGATCTTGAACGCTGACAGGCTTGTAGCGTTTTAATGTAATACCTTGCTTACTAATTTCTGAGCTTTCACGATTTACATATTGAGCAGGCACACTGTCTCCATAGTGAGTAACGCCTTTATCATCCTTCCATTTCACAATTGCACTATGCGCAGGGTATGAAAAAGAAGAAGCTAAAATTAGTACACAACACAGATTTACATAAAAAATTTGGCGCTGAATGTCTTTCTTTGCACCGATAGCGCCGTCATTGATATACATTTCTTGCAAGATATTCATTTTTTATGAACGTAATCCTTATAACCTAAATGGATGTAAACGTTAATTTACACCATATTGTTGGCGATATGCGCTAACCGCATGCAAATTTTGCGCCATATCTTGTTTAATTTGTAAATATTTCAATAAATCACTCAGATTTGCAATGGTGCAAACAGGTATTTGATGGTTTTTGATAACTTCTTGCACTGCAGATAGCTCGCCTAAGCCCTTTTCTTGACGATCTATGGCAATAGCAACGCCACATGCCGTGCCGCCATTAGTGGTAATCAGCGCAACAGACTCACGCACTGATGTTCCTGCTGAAATTACGTCATCTATGATGAGGACTCGGCCTTTCAGCGGGCTACCGATGATCACGCCACCTTCGCCGTGATCTTTAGCCTCTTTGCGATTATAAGCGAACGGAATATTGCGCCCATCTTTTGCAAATGCAATGGAAATAGTGGCTGCCAACGTAATGCCTTTGTAGGCTGGGCCAAAAAGCATGTCAAACTCTATGCCTGAGTTTTTAATTGCAGCTGCATAGAATTCGCCTAGTTTCATCAAGCTCATCCCATCATTAAACAAGCCTGCATTGAAAAAGTAAGGACTTAATCTGCCCGCTTTAGTTGTAAATTCGCCAAATCGTAAAACCTCTTTTTTAATAGCAAATGCTATAAACTCTTGTCTGAATTGGTCAGATGACTCTGTAGTATGTTTCGTACTCATATGTAATTCATTATATTAAGGATTAAGTTTTGAAGATTATATCGCTAAACCTCAACGGCATACGCTCTGCAACAAATAAAGGCGTGCAAAAATGGCTACAAACGCAAAATGCAGACGTAGTTTGCATGCAAGAAATTAAAGCCCAGCAGGTCGACATGACGGCAGAAATGCTCAATCCAATGGGCTATTACGGCTATTTTCACTACGCTGAAAAAAAAGGTTACAGCGGCGTAGGTATTTACTGCAAAACCAAGCCAGATGCGGTGATTGAAGGATTAGGCGGCTCAAATGATGGCGTGCAAGATATTGATAGCGAAGGGCGTTATTTGGAATGTCAATTTGGTAATTTGAGTGTGATTTCACTTTACTTGCCAAGCGGTTCAAGTGGAGAAGAACGTCAATCCTTCAAATTCAGTGTTATGACGCGCTTTATGCTACACATGCAATCGCTGATTAAAAGTGGCCGTGAAATTATTATCTGCGGCGATTGGAACATCGCTCATAAAGAAGCCGACCTTAAAAACTACAAAGGCAACAAGAAAAACTCAGGCTTTTTGCCAGAAGAACGCGCATGGCTGACGACTTTATTTGATGAAGTGGGTTGGGTAGATGTTTATCGCGTTTTGCACCCCGACACTAAGGATGAGTGTTATACATGGTGGAGTAACCGAGGCGCGGCTTATGAAAAGAATGTGGGATGGCGTTTGGATTATCAAATTGCTACGCCAGCAACGGCGGAAAAGGCGGTTTCAGCGAGTATTTATAAGGCGGAGAAGTTTAGTGATCATGCGCCACTGATTGTTGAGTATTCGGATTAGAGGTTTTATTATAAAAAGTGAAAGAAACCAAAGAAACAACACGCTAGCTCTTGTTTCCTGCGCTGCTTAGTTTAATGGGCGGCAGTCGGAAACTCGCGAACGTTCAAACAACCTTTTGCCGACAACTCCCATGACTCTGTGCAGCGCAGGAGTGTTAGCAGAGGAGTAAAAGTCAAAGACATAATATTTCGATAGGCCCTGCGACCCCATGGATATTGGCTTGCAGAGCAGTTTTTTTATGCCTTTTTGTAGCTAATTTTACTAAATACCAGTAAGCCGCCCGCTACAATAATTAAAATGCCGATTAAACCCATAAAATCAGGTGTGTGGTCAAAAAAGACATAGCCAATCAAGCCTGCAAATAATAACTGGGTATATGAAAATGGAGCGAGTGTGGAGGGTTTAGCGTGTTGGTAGGCTTCGGTCATCCACAAATGGCTGACGAGTGCTGATATGCCTAACAGCACCATTAATACAGCAAAATACAGCGTGGGTGTTTTCCAAAAAAATGGCAGTAATAAGCTGGTGACTATTGTGCAAATTAATCCGCTAATAAAATTAGTAGTACTGGATTTGTCGGTATGGTTTAGCTTGCGGGTGATGATTTGATAAACGCTGAATGAGAATGCCGCGCCCAATGCTAGCAAGGCAACGGGATGGAACATGCTGCCACCTGGGCGCACAATGAACAACACACCAATAAAGCCAATCGCCACCGCGACCCATTGTAAACTTGAAATGCGCTCGCCTAGTAGCGGGCCCGATAGTGCTGTAACGATTAATGGGCTAAGGTAAACAATGGCAGTGCCTTCTGCAAGCGGAATAAAGTGTAAGGCGCTAATGAACATGAGGTTAGTATTGACCATGCATAAGCCACGAATAAACTGCAATTTTGGGTTTTTAGTACCGATAAGTGTTTTAAATGAAGGTGGCCTAATGACCGCAAGCATGAGTGAAATATGCACTATATAACGCACCCATAACACCATTACCACGGGGTAAAAATTGGTAAGGTATTTTGATAGCGCATCACTACTGGCAAACAAAAACACGGCGGCACAGAGGAATAAAATACCTTTTTGAGGGTGATCGGTGTTCACGTAGTGGCGCTATATTTAAGTTGGAAACTTATTCTATCTTAAATCCTTATCAATTTTTGCGTTAAATTTGCTGTCAATGAGTGATTCATTATTCGACTACACTTTGTATTAAGAACAAAAGGGCAAAGCTAAACTCTGTAAAATTTCTCCGGTTTTATTATCTTGCACAAATATAACAACGCCTGCTTGCTTACCTTTCCATTCTGGTTTTAGGCTAAATTTTTTTTTAAATTCATTTTGGTTATCAAGTTGATAAGCACCAAAGAAATTACGCACCACATAATCGTGCTTAAGTTCACGGCCATTGTTTTCACCAGCATTCACATAGCTGACTAGATTATTTTCATAAATGGCAACAAAAATATCGGTGTTTTTAATATCGGCAGGGTTAATCGCTTTTGCACTGGCTTGCAGTTTAATTTCACCATTTTTTTGCGTAATGGCTTCTAAGCTTAAGTTTGCGCGTGAAGATAATTTCTGGTTAGCGACAATAGCTTGGTTTAAGCGCGATTCGTCTGAGCCTCTAAAATCACGTCCATTCAATAAAAATTGCGGTGTGTACACGTAGCTGGCACCTGCAAAAGTAGCAGTTTTGCGTTGGCGGTCAGAATATTCAGCTTTGGAGAATTTATCTTTCCAACCAATGTAATCCCAATAATCCACATGAAAAGCTAACGTAATTACTTTTTTAGGGTCAGGTTTCAAACCGCTCAGCCATTTATCTGCAGGCGGGCAACTGCTACAACCCTCAGATGTGTATAGCTCAAGTAAAGACACTGTTGATGCGCCACTCTTGGCGTTGCATTCAGAGGCGATTGCAGACCCCGACACAAAACTTAATACAATAAGTGTAATGAAATAAAGGATAGGAAAATGATTTCTTTGATAAGCTATTAACATGAAAATTTCCTTGAGTAATAGGTAATTAGTCGCGTGCCATCGGAAAATCTTACACATCAGTTTACATTTCTTTACTTATTGATTTTGAACAAAGATTAATATTATTTAGTGACGTTCTACTTTAATATGCACTAACTTTGCACATACATACTAAATTTATAAAATTTAATGACCTTCAAATTCTATAATTATTTTTCATTGCCAATATTATTGACATTCAGTTGCAATGTTATGTCTGCGCAAGAGGTTGATATTAAAGCTATGAAAGCGCAAAGTGCGCCATCGACCATCAGCAATATTTATTCAGATATTGATATGCGTGTGCGCCTTGCTACTAAACCTAATGCAAAAGCCTGTGTAGGTGATGCATGTGCTGTAAACAATACATTTGATGCACTAGTAACAGAGTTAGGCGGTCGTTTGGCGGTAACTGCCAATAAAATGTACCCAGACCTTAAGGGTAGAATCAAAGATTTTACGTTTGTCGTTGTGGATAAAAAAGAGCCTGGCATGGCGTCAAATGCGGCTGGCAAGATTGTTGTTTTCAGGGGAATTCAAAATTTAGAACTCAGTGAAGAAGCCGTCAGTTTTATTCTAGCTCGAGAAATGGGGCATGTGATTGGCCGTCATCATAATAAAAATACTTCAACCAAAATCATATTTTCGGTATTGGCGAGTGTTTTTTTTCCAGCAGTTTCCCTTTTAAGCGCTTCAAACGTGGCCGCGCAGGCGACTACAACTGCTGTAACGAGTATAGCTTCAACAGCCACTTCATACATAGGGTCTGAAGTCGCCATCTCTAAAATTAAGCCAAGTCAGCTGATTGAATCAGACAATATTGCTATTCAATTATTAGATGCCCAAGGCTGGGATATGCGCTCGGTTGAAAGTATTTTACAAATTGAAGATGCGGTGACAAGCGGATGGTTAAAAGACTTGCATGACACTTCGCTGCGCCTCAATAACCTAATTGTTAAAGAGGATTTGTTAATAGATGTGGACATTAAATCAATGGGAAATGAGCTTTAAACTGCCCTGTAAGAATAGGCAAGCTAATATCTCTCTACCTTCAAAGCCTTTTAGTTGCGTCACTCCAAGGTGCCACTTTTAACAACAGCAACATGCCAGGAATAGCTAAGAACGTACACACATAAAAGAAATTTTCCCAACCGAGGCTTTCTACCATGTTGCCTGTCATTGCATTAAATACCGAGCGGGGAACGGCCGATAAGCTAGTAAATAAAGCGAGCTGAGTCGCAGTGTAAATAGGGTTCGTTTCACGAGCCATGTATGCAACATAGGCTGCAGTGCCTAATCCTACGCCAAAGGCCTCCGCACCAATCACGATGGCTAGCATGCTACGTTCAGCAGCGCCAATCGTTTCAAAGGGGCCTGCGTGGGCAAGCCATGCAAAGCCTAAAATAGTGACGGCTTGCGCGATACCAAATATCCACAAGGCACGATTCACGCCCAGTTTAAGCATCCATAATCCGCCTACAAAAGCCCCTGCAATTTGCATTATCAAGCCGCTGCCTTTGGCAATGGCGCCAATGTCACTTTTTGAAAAGTGCATGTCTAAGTAAAATGGTGTGGCGAGCGCAGTTGCCATACTGTCGCCAAGTTTGTATAGCAAAATAAACAAAAGCACCAGCATGGCGCTCTGTAAACCTTGGCGACCGATAAACTCTTTAAACGGCTCAACCACAGAGGCGTATAGTGTTTTGGGTGCGGCAATGGTGCTAGATTCTTTAATCATCAGCGTCATGATAATGCCCGGCAACATAAACAGCGAGACAATCCAAAACACGGATGACCAAGGTAAATGGTCTGCCAGAATCAACCCTAGCGAACCAGGCACAAGACCTGCTATCCGGTATGCGTTCACATGGATGCTATTACCTAAGCCTAATTCATGATCGCTTAAAATTTCACGGCGATATGCGTCAATCACAATGTCTTGGCTGGCGGAGAAAAACGCAATCATGGTTGAAATAATGGCGATGGTGGTGATGTCGAGTTTAGGTTCATAAAAACCATACGCGACCATGCCGAAAAACAGCGCAATTTGAGTAATGAGCATCCAGCTACGGCGCCTTCCGAGTGGCGCGATAAGATTGTATCTATCCATTAGTGGAGCCCATACAAACTTCCAAGAGTATGGCAGCTGTATAAAGGCAAACGCGGCAATTGTTTTGAGATTCATGCCTTCAGAACGGAGCCATGCTGGTAATAGCTGTAAAAGCAAATACAGTGGCAAGCCAGAAGTAAAGCCTAAGAAAATGCAGATGAGCATTTTCTTGCTCATAAGTGACTGCCATATAGAAGATTGCATGACTGGTTGTAGGTCTGGCTGCAAAGGTGCTAGCTTGCTTTTAGTCGATACATCGCTAAATTACCTAATAAATTAGGCATAAAATTCACGGCTTTAGTATCAGTAATCACGCAACGTTCTAATATCATAATTTTGTTATTTTTACAAAATTCGTCAAAATCGTTAATGGTACAAAGATGGACGTTTGGAGTGTCATACCATTGATAAGGCAGTATTTTAGAAACAGGCATGCGTCCACCAGTAATTTGTATGCGATTGCGCCAGTATCCAAAATTAGGAAAAGTGACGATAATTTCTCGACCAACACGCAACATTTCATGCACAATCTCTTCAGTTTTATGCATGGCCTGTAACGTTTGTGAGAGGATTACCGTATCAAACGACTGGTCTTCAAAGACCGATAAACCGTCTTCTAAATCCATTTGAATCACGTTGCTGCCATTTTTTATACAAGCTAGCCAGTTAACATCGTCCTTTTCTACGCCATAGCCTTTAACTTCTAAGCCACCCCGTAAAAATTGTAGTAGCTCACCATCACCACAACCTAAGTCTAGTACTTTTGAACCAAACTTCACCCAACCAGAAATGATTGCAAAATCTTGTCTGAATTTCTGAGTAGAATTTGTAATATTTACATTATTTTGCATAGCTATTGTCTACTACAATATTATTTATGTATGCGCGCAATATGTTATGGTAATGTGCATCAGGCATCAAGAACGCATCATGGCCGTGAGCTGCTGTTACCTCAGCATAACTTACCGTACGTTCATTATCCAGTAATGCTTTTACAATTTCACGAGAGCGCGTTGGTGAAAAACGCCAATCGCTAGTAAAAGAAATCACTAAAAATTTCGCGGTTACATTTTTTAGGGCTGCAGTTAAATCGCCATCAAAATCTAATGCAGGATCGTAATAATCTAAAGCGCGCGTCATGCGTAAGTAAGTATTGGCATCAAACTCGCCAGCAAATTTATCACCCTGGTAGCGTAAGTAAGATTCCATTTCAAACTCAGCATCAAAGCTATATTTTACGCCATCTTTAAGCTTGCGACCAAATTTGGCCCCCATCGCGTCATCACTCAAATACGTGATGTGGCCTAGCATACGGGCAATCCGCAATCCACGGCGTGGTAACACGTTATGCGCATAATAATCGCCACCATGAAATTCAGGGTCGGTAATAATGGCTTGACGCGCCACTTCGTTAAACGCCATGTTTTGTGCTGTCAGGTTAGGAGCGGAGGCAATCACCAAAGCATGTTTTACGCGCTCAGGGTATGCGACTGTCCATTGCAGGGCTTGCATACCACCAAGACTTCCGCCAACTACAGCAGCCAATTGTTGTATGCCCAAGTAGTCAGCCAATAAAGATTGCGACTTAACCCAGTCTTCTACTGTCACAACTGGGAATAGTGAGCCCCATTTTTGATTTGTAGTAGGATTGATGCTTATAGGCCCAGTACTACCGTGGCAACCACCAAGGTTGTTAACGCCAATTACGAAGAATTTATTGGTATCTAGTGGCTTATTTGGGCCAACCAAATTGTCCCACCAGCCAGGGTGTTTGTCGGTCTCAGAATACTTTCCAGCAACGTGATGCGTACCAGAAAGTGCATGGCAGATTAGGACAGCATTTGATTTGTCGGCATTTAAAGTGCCGTAGGTTTCATATACAAGTTCGAATTGCGACAATACCGCACCGCTTTTCAGCGTGAGTGGAGTATTGAAATGTGTGGTTTGTGGGGAAACTATCCCTACTGAGCCGTTGGAAATGTTGTTATTTTCGGACATCTGCCAATTATACTATGGCGTTTGATAAATATCACATTGCTCAGCGGCTAGGTTTATTTTAAGCGCCGACGTTAATAAGCTTGTACTGAGTGAAATCTTTTCGAATCCAACGACCTTCTCGAAAACATTCAATCAATTTTAGAGCACGAGTGGTTTCCATGTCATGGAATCCAGTGCTTTCGTAATCTAAAAAGTCTGTGAGACCTGTAATTTCCGCCAATTCTTCTCTAGTTACACTTTGGTAGCCCATCGTCCAATTAGCAAAGCCACGTTCGTTAAGTGTTTCAAGTGTGAGTTTCATTACACTGTGGTGGCGAGTGTCTTTAGAAATCTTTTCAAATAGTGTTTCAAGTTTATCTGGCTCACCTTCTAAGACTTGAAAAAAGCAGCCTTCCAAGTAAAGTAATACACCAGTAATCTCTGCATTGATATTTCTTTCGCGAGATTCTGAAAGTAAATTAATCAACTCTTGGTGAGACATGTGATGGTTAGCTATACTGGTATAAGCTAGAAGTGAGAGATTGTGGCTCGCTGAAATCATCGTTTATCCTTAATAAGCGTTATTTTTAAAGGATTGGTATTTTGAGCCATGTAAGTTTTTACGGCTAACAAATGAAGAACTTTAGTCAAAAGATAAATTTATTATTAATTGAGATGGAATATGCAAAACATTCAAACTTTTCAGAATAAAACGCCACAATTAGCACAAAGCACCTATGTGCATGCATCCGCCACCATTATTGGTGATGTGCGCATTGGTGAAAATAGCTCAGTGTGGCCTAGCGTGGTGATTCGTGGCGATATAAATTTTATCCTTATTGGTAAAAATACCAATATCCAAGATTTAAGTATGCTACATGTGAATCATAAATCAATCGACGATCCTGAAGGTTCGCCACTGATTATTGGCGATAACGTGACCATTGGGCATATGGTAATTCTGCATGGCTGCACCATTGAAGATGAGTGCCTGATTGGCATGGGCAGCATTGTGATGGATAAAGTAGTCGTGCAAAAGCATGTTTTATTGGCGGCTGGCAGTTTGGTGCCAGAAGGCAAAGTACTAGAAAGTGGCTATTTGTATGTAGGTAGACCTGCGAGGCGAGTACGTGCATTAACAGCAGAAGAAATTACACACTTCAAGTACTCATCTACAAATTATGTGAGTTTGAAAAATCAGTATTAAGTAGATTCTCATTATGTCTTGCTTGGCTTGATAATGCATTTAGCTTGAAAGTGTCAATGGTTTAAATTCTTTAGTAATTTTTCAAATTCTTCAATCGGTATCGGTTTGCTAAATAAATAACCTTGAAAGTCCATGCAACCACTCTCCATGAGCAATTGCCATTGCGCATCCGTCTCGACGCCCTCGGCAATTACCTTTAAACCTAAACTGTGTGCCATATTAATGATGGTTAATGCAATCGCTTTGTCACTGCTGTCCGTGGCAATGTCACGCACAAATGACTGGTCTATTTTCAACTGATTTAGAGGTAGTTTTTTTAGATAATGCAATGAAGAATAGCCAGTACCAAAATCATCTAATGAAAATTTTATGCCGATTCCGCCTAATGTTGTCATGGTGGCAATAATTTGATTAATGTTATCAACTAGCATGCTTTCTGTCAGTTCTAGCTTTAGCAATCCAGGGTTAATTCCGTGACGTTGTACGGTGGTTTGCACTTGTTTGACAAAGTCAACATGGTGAAATTGTTTGGCACTGACATTGATAGCAAGCGTTAAATCTTTAGTAAGCGAATTTTGTTGCCATTTTTTTAATTGCAAACATGCTGTCTCAATGACCCATTGTCCAATGGGCAAAATTAAATTAGTTTCTTCTGCGATTGAAATAAAGTTGTATGGAAGAATGACACCCTGTTCTGGATGCGTCCAGCGAATCAGAGCCTCTGCACCTGTGATTCGGCTTTCAATATCAACCTGACATTGTAAATAAAGCTGAAATTGATGTAATTCTAAGGCCTTACGAAGTCCATGCTCAATATTGGCTCTATTACTAATAGCCTCTTGCATTTTTTGATCGAAGAAACGTAGCGTGTTACGCCCCGCTTTTTTTGCATCGTACATGGCGATATCAGCTTGCTTGAACGCTTCATCAGTTGATGTTTGATTCATGTTGAATAAAGTAATGCCTATGCTTGGTGTGCTATGACTTTCATGTTTTCCCAGCAAGTAAGGCTGATTGAGCATGGCCATGATTTTATTGCCAACTGCCTCTGCTTGCTTGCCAGCCTCCATTTCAAACTCACTAAGATCTTCCAGCATTACTACAAATTCATCACCACCTAAACGAGCTATGGTGTCACCTTCTCTAATGCAAGATTCAAGTCGTCTAGCAACTTGTTGAAGGAGTAAATCACCAGCATCATGTCCAAGGGTGTCATTAAGCGTCTTGAAGTTATCAAGATCAATAAACAGCAACGCACCTCGCTTATCACTAAATGAACTTGAGGCTAAGGCTTGGTTGAACCTATCCATGAGTAGTCGCCGATTGGGCAACTTTGTAAGTACATCATAGAAAGCAAGGTTACGAATGCGCTCTTCATTTTTTTTACGGTCACTTAAATCAATATCCATACAGAACATCTCAGGCTCTCGCCCTGGAACGTGAACGTAAGCGTGAGATGAAAATACATCTACTTTGCTACCGCCTTTACGCATCAAAGTTAATTCTGATGCTGGAATGGGGTTGCCTGTTATAAACATTTGATGCATAGCATCTTGTACAGCGCTTCGCATTTCAGTTGGAATGATTAAGTCGGTTAATTTTTTGCCAATCGCTTCTTCAGCAGTATATCCGTATAGGTACTCTGATGCTTGATTCCAATAATTCGTTGTGCCATCAGCAGCATAACCTTGGACAGAAACTAGTGGTATTTTTTCGAGAAGTTTGCGAAAGCGAATCTCATTATCGACCATTTCGGTAGCTATTTTTATACGCTCAGTGATATTACGAAAGAACCATACGCGACCTAAATACTTATTGTTTTTATCTCTTAGAACGGTCGAGTTGCGTTCAACTGTTCTGCCATCTAATAACTCAATTTCGCAAAGATCATCCGTATCTTGATTGCTATATAACTCTTTTACCTTTGCCAGAAAACCTTGTTTATCTTTTACACAATTGACTACTGCAGCTAAAATTGGCGCATCGTTTAAGCCAATTGCAGTGCCAGGATTGTTTCCATTGAGGAGCGTAGTTGGAATTTTCCATATATCTACAAATTGTTGATTGTGTGAAACAATGGTTTCCTGATCATCAACCACAAGAATTCCATCAGGCAATGCGTTATAAATTGCATTGATAAGCAAGTTTTGAAGTTGAGAATTAATCACACTAACCCTGAGTAGATAACCGTTGCGTGGCGAACATAAGGAGTAAAGCTTAATATGTGATTCATATTAGCAGACTACTTCTGCGTATTCAATTAGGTTGAGTTAAAGGTTAATACTCGTTAAAAGTGCTAGTCCCAATGGGTGCTAACAATTAGTGGATTTTTGCCTATGGTAATGCGATGGTTACCGCCTAAATCCCTAATCGTTTGTATATTAATTAAGCCAGTTTCTGCCATTAAATCAGTCACAGCCAAGGCTTGATTATAGCCATGCTCTAACATCAGCCATCCTTGTGGCTTGAGATGTACCATACAGTGATCAAGAATGAGGCGAATATCATTTAACCCATCTACCCCAGAGACGAGCGCAGAAATGGGCTCAAAGCGTAAGTCACCCTGCTTCAAATGGGAGTCATTCAGTTCAATATATGGTGGATTGCTTACAATTAGATTAAATTTTTCATCGGTGAGTGCATAAAACCAATCACTAAGCAGGAATTTCACATTGGGTATTGCAAGTGAAGCGGCATTTTTTTTGGCGATTTCTAATGCAGATTCAGACAAATCAAGTGCTGTAACATTTAGTTGAGGACGATTTTTGGCAATGGCAAGTGCAATAGCACCCGTGCCAGTTCCTAAATCTAAAACAGTGCCATGAGTGTTGACAGGCAGTTTTGCTAGAGCAGCCTCAACCAGAGTTTCAGTATCAGGGCGTGGAATCAGTGTGTCGGACGTAACTATTAAATTTAAGCCATAAAACTCGCGCTGACCAAGAATGTAGGCAACAGGTTCGCCTTGTAATCGGCGAAAAAGTAATGCCTGAAAAGTCACATGGATATTGGTTGGCAGTTCATCATTTTCGTGTGCCAAAAGCCATGCGAGATTTACATGAAGTACTGTTTTTAATAACAATTGTGCTTCAAATTTCGCTTCGCTGGCTTCTAGTTTTAGGCCGTCCTCGATGCTCTTTTGTGCATCAAGCCAAGTTTCGCGAATAGAATGACTCAATTAGTTATCTTCACCCAAACTAGCCAATAAATCAGCCTGATGTTCCGCCGATAGTGCACCAATCAATTCATCCATATCACCTTCTGTAATCGCATCAATCTTATACAGTGTTAGATTAATGCGGTGGTCGGTAATGCGACCTTGTGGGTAATTATAAGTGCGGATACGTTCTGAGCGGTCGCCAGAACCGATTAAGCTTTTGCGTTCACTAGCGATTGCGCTATTTTGGGCATCGACTTGTTTGGCTTTAATGCGCGCTGCTAAAACGGCCATGGCTTGCGCCTTGTTAGCGTGCTGGCTTCGGCCTTCTTGGCATTCCACCACGATGCCTGTAGGTGCGTGGGTAATACGCACGGCGGAGTCGGTTTTGTTAATATGTTGACCACCTGCACCACTGGCGCGATAAGTATCAATGCGAATGTCGGCTGGATTAATTACAACATCACTTACCTCGTCCGCCTCAGCCAACACAGCAACTGTACATGCGCTTGTATGAATGCGGCCTTGCGTTTCTGTATCTGGCACGCGCTGTACACGATGGCCACCGCTTTCAAATTTCAATTTGGAATACGCGCCGTAACCTTCAATCTTGGCGATAATTTCTTTATAGCCGCCCACTTCACTTTCATTGGCAGACATAATTTCGACCTTCCATTTTTGTTTTTCAGCATATCTTGAGTACATTCTAAACAAATCGCCACAAAATAAGCCTGATTCATCACCTCCCGTACCTGCGCGAATTTCTAAGAAAATATTTTTATCATCATTTGGGTCTTTAGGCAGAAGCAGCATTTGCAGAGCATTCTCGACTTCGTCTAACTTAGCTTTGCCAGCGGTAATTTCTTCCTGTGCAAATTCTTTCATGTCTGGGTCGCTCAACATGCTTTGCGCTTCGGCAATATCCGCTTCGGCCTGAGTAAAAGCGTGATACTGCTCAACTATCGGGGTAATTTCAGCATGCTCTTGAGTGAGCTTGCGGTAGTTATCCATGTTATTGGTCACACCTTCACTGCTCATCAGACGGTTTATTTCTTCTAATCGCTCGCTTAAATTGGCGAGTTTACTAATCATGCTAGGTTTCATTTTGCGTATCTCAGATGAGCTTTATCGTTTGCTTCTGTAGGGTTTATTAAGACTTGATTTGGTAAAGTTGTTTAATCACATCTTCAAGCTTGGTATGCTCTTCGCCATGCGCTTGATTTAGCGCATGGCTGGGGGCATGTAAAAATTTATTGGTTAGGGCATTACTTAGAGCTTCTAGTGCCCTTTCAGGACTTTCACCTTTTTGAATCAGCTTAAATGCTTTTTCTAATTCGGCTTGTCGAGTCACTTCTGCTTGGTCGCGTAGCGCCTTGATAGTAGGTACGGCATCTCTTTTCGCTAGCCATTGCATAAAGTGATCTACGCGCAGATTGACAATCAGTTCAGCATCTACTGCCGCTTCTTGGCGATTTACTATGCCGTCAGCCACAACTTGCGCTAGGTCATCTACCGTATATAAAAACACGTCATCCAATTCAGCGACTTCAGCTTCTACATCACGCGGAACAGCTAAATCTACCATAAAAATCGGGCGGTGCCGGCGTGCTTTAATTGCCCTTTCTACCATACCAAGACCAACTATGGGTAATTGGCTGGCAGTACTGGTAACGACAATATCAAACTCAGCAAAGCAATCAGGCAGGTCGTTGAGCAAAATTGCATGTGCTTGTAAGCCTTGAGCACTAATTTTTTCGGCTAAGATTGTGCCGCGCTCTAACGTACGGTTCGCCACTGTCATGCTTTTAGGCTTTTGCGTGGCAAAGTGATCTGCGCATAGCTCTATCATTTCTCCAGCACCAATGAACAGTACCTTTTGGTCTTTTATATCGCCAAAAATGCGTTGGGCAAGCTTAACCGCTGCCGCAGCCATAGAAATTGAGTTTGCTCCAATATCTGTATTTGTCCGTACTTCTTTCGCCACTTCAAACGTGCGCTGAAACAGTTTGTGTAAAAGTGTGCCAAGTGTGCCAGCATCCTGCGCGATTTTGACGGATTGCTTAAATTGCCCCAATATTTGCGCTTCGCCTAACACCATGCTATCTAGCCCAGAAGCCACTCGAAAGGCATGCTTCACAGCTTCATCATTAGGTAAAGTGTAGATGTAAGGCTGAAGTTTACTAATATCTAACTGATGATATTTCGATAGCCAATTAAGCGGTTTTTGTGGGTCATCAGCACTGCAATAAAGCTCGGTACGATTGCAGGTCGACAGTATTGCCGCTTCAGTGGCATCGTGAGCAGTCAGTTCGCGCAGCGCGCACCCTAAGTTTTCGCTATTAAAAGCGACATTTTCACGGATTTGGATAGGTGCGGTCGTGTGGTTCACGCCGATTACATATAACTGCATAGGCGTAATTTTGCGGTATTGGCATATCTTAAGCAAGAAGCATCATCTTAAACCTGAAAAATAGGTTTAAAATAACGGTTTAATGCAACAATTTAGTTAACATTTAAGAGAATGGATTTCGCCATGGATAAAACTTTTAGAATTGCCCCTAGTATTCTTTCTGCAAACTTCGCTAAACTAGGTCAAGAAATTGATGATGTCATTACATCTGGAACAGACTTAGTACATTTTGACGTAATGGACAATCATTATGTGCCTAACCTGACCATTGGACCATTGGTTTGTGAAGCGATTCGTGAAGTATCAAAAAATGCAGGCGCGTTGATTGATGTACATTTGATGGTAAAACCTGTTGATCGTATTATTCCAGATTTTGCTAAAGCGGGTGCAAACATCATTACTTTTCATCCAGAAGCGTCTGAGCATATTGACCGTAGTCTTGCAATGGTGCGCGATTTAGGTTGTAAATCAGGCTTGGTGTTTAACCCAGCAACATCACTCAGCTATTTGGATCACGTGATGGATAAAGTCGATATGATTTTATTGATGTCAGTTAACCCTGGTTTTGGTGGCCAAAAATTCATCCCACAAACTTTAGAGAAATTAAAACAGGCTCGCGCTAGAATTGACGCCTATTATGAAAAAACTGGCCGTCAAATTTGGTTAGAAGTTGATGGTGGTGTTAACGCACAAAATATTGCAGAAATTGCTAGAGCTGGTGCAGATACATTTGTTGCAGGCAATGCGATTTTCACTAAAGGGCTTGATAGCGACAAAAATCGCTACAACACTGTAGTGGGTGAGTTACGCGCAGCATTAGCTTCGGTTTAAGTCAGAAAAAATCGCATGACACAGTTTAAAGTAAAAGTCGTCATGGTTGATCTTGACGGCACGTTAGCGCATACCGCACCTGAGATTGCCGCTGCGGCTAATTTAATGCTGGCTGAATTGAATCGACCAATGTTGCCTTTGAGCCAAGTCGAAAGTTATATAGGCGAAGGCGTAGTAGTGTTAATTAAGCGCTGCCTAAATAGCCAATTGGATATTAGTCAATTAAACGCTGAGCCAGAGGTAGCATTGATGGCGCAAGCTGAGCCGATATTTTTTGCGCATTATGCGAATAATGCGGCAGATAGCAAGCCGTTTGATGGTGTGTTAGATGGCCTGCGAGCTTTACGTAATAAGGGGATTAAGCTTGCTTGTGTGACTAATAAGCCAGAAAAATTCACATTGCCATTATTACAAAAGAGCGGTTTGGCGGAGTTTTTTGAGATTGTTGTTTCTGGCGATAGTTTGCCTAAGAAAAAGCCAGATCCTATGCAATTGCAGCATATTTGTGAAAAATTGGGCGTTCACACTTTTGAGGCAATGCTGGTAGGTGATTCAGAAACTGACATTGCAGCTGCACATGCGGCGGGTTGCTTTATTCTAACAGTGCCTTACGGGTATAATCAGGGTCGGCCGATTGACGAATCAAAAGTTGATGCGACGATTACAAATTTAACCGAATTGGTTTCGCGAGATCTAGTAGCACTTTTGGCTTAAAAGCTTAACGAATAGAACAAATATGATGACATTTAATAATACCTTTCTAAGTTGGCGTGGCTCTTGGCGAAGCTGAGCCGACCTTGCCCGAAGCCAATAGGTGAAATGCAGCTAACGCATCTGCATAAACCGTAAATATTAGAAAATTATTAGAAAGATTTTATATCATGTTCACCACAATTAATAAAATTGAATTCGATGCCTTAGCCTCAGAGGGATTCAATCGCATACCACTCGTGCTGGAAACCTTTGCTGATTTAGATACGCCATTATCGCTGTATCTTAAATTAGCCAATCAACCATTTTCATATCTACTCGAGTCTGTACAAGGTGGCGAGCGTTTTGGACGCTACTCAATTATTGGCTTGCCGGCTAAAACACGTATCGTGGCAAACAATAATCAAGTGCAGGTGTTTGAAAATAATGTCGTGGTTGAATCGGTGGAAAATGCCAACCCTTTAGATTTTGTTAAAAGCTTCCAAGCGCGCTACAAAACGCCTCCTTATGAAGGTTTGCCGCGCTTTACTGGCGGTTTGGCTGGTTACTTTGGCTATGAAACTGTACGGTATATTGAAAAGCGTTTAGCCGGCGTACAAAAGCCAGATGCTATCAATGTCCCTGATGTGTTGCTGATGGTGTCAGAAGAAATTGCTGTAGTCGATAATTTAAGTAGCAAGCTATATTTCATTGTATATGCCAATACTGCTCACGCCAATGCATATGAAGCGGCGTTAAATCGCCTAAATGAGCTAGCCCAGATGTTGCGCAAACACGCGACGATTCCAGAATCTAGTCCATCAGAAGCATCAGTAGCGACTTCTGAATTTGGTGAAGATAATTTCAAAGCTGCGGTTATAAAAGCGCAGCAATACATTTTAGATGGTGACATTATGCAAGTGGTGTTGTCGCAGCGCATGTCTCAAAAATTTACAGCACCTCCATTGTCTTTATACCGCGCCTTGAGAAGCCTAAATCCATCACCTTATATGTTCTATTACGATATGGGTGACCATCATGTGGTTGGAGCTTCCCCAGAGATTTTGGTACGCCTAGAAAATGGCACAGTAACTGCAAGGCCTATTGCAGGTACACGTCCTCGTGGCAAAACGCGAGAGAAAGATTTGGCTTTGGCCGTTGAATTGTTAGCTGATCCCAAAGAGCGTGCAGAACATGTCCAGCTAATGGATTTGGGTCGTAACGATGTGGGCCGAGTAGCAGAAACTGGTACTGTTAAAGTCACGGACAATATGATGATTGAGCGTTATTCTCATGTGATGCACATCGTCAGCAATGTGGAAGGCAAGCTTAAAGCGGGCATGGATGCGATTGATGTAATTAAAGCGACATTTCCAGCAGGCACGGTAAGCGGAGCACCAAAAGTTCGTGCGATGGAAATTATTGATGAACTAGAACCAAGCAAACGCGGCATTTACGCGGGGGCAGTGGGTTATTTAGGCTTCAATGGCGATATGGACGTGGCGATTGCTATCAGAACTGGCGTGATTAAAAACAATATGCTGTACGTGCAAGCTGGTGCAGGCATCGTGGCTGATTCTGTACCGCAGAGCGAGTGGGATGAAACGCAGAATAAAGCCAAAGCCGTTCTTCGCGCGGCTGAGTTAGTGCAAGCAGGGTTAGACTTGAATGTAGACCTGACATTGAATTCAGATTTGGCTTCGAAAGCGGGGAATTAATATGCTGCTCATGATAGATAATTACGATTCTTTTACTTATAACCTGGTGCAATATTTGGGCGAATTGGGGCAAGACGTGCAGGTATATCGTAACGATGAAATTGATTTAGCTAAAGTGGCGTCACTCAAGCCAGATCATATTGTTATTTCCCCTGGCCCATGTACGCCAAATGAGGCGGGCATTAGTGTGCCTCTCATTAAAGAATTCGCAGGAAAGATTCCATTACTTGGTGTTTGTTTGGGTCACCAAAGTATTGGTCAGGCTTTTGGCGGTCGGATCATCAAGGCTAAAACGTTGATGCATGGTAAAACTTCACTGATTCATCATAAAAATATTGGCGTATTTAAAGACCTGCCTAACCCCTACACTGCGACCCGTTACCACTCGTTAGTGATAGAAAAAGAGACATTGCCAGATTGCCTAGAAATTACGGCATGGACAGACGATGGCGAGATTATGGGTGTACGGCATAAAACTTTGCGTGTTGAAGGCGTGCAATTTCATCCAGAATCTATCCTCACAGAATATGGTCACGAGCTGCTGGATAACTTTCTGAAGGAAAAGTAATGGCTGAAGTAAAATCAATAGTTATCACCTTCAAAGAAGCATTGCAGTTATTGCTTGATCGCAAGGACTTCACTCATGCTCAAATGTTAGAAATCATGCGCATGATGATGTCTGGCGAGCTCACTTCGGTGCAAATTTCCAGCTTATTGATGGGTTTTCGCATGAAAGGCGAAACGGTCGATGAGATCGCCGCGGCAGCTAAAGTGATGCGCGATCTTTCGACTAAAGTCACCATTAACGATACTAGCAATTTGATTGATACCTGCGGTACAGGAGGTGACGGCATTCAGACTTTTAACGTATCAACTGTGTGTGCTTTTGTAGCGGCGGCGGCGGGCGCAAAAGTTGCTAAACATGGCGGACGCTCGGTGTCATCTACTTGTGGCAGTGCCGATGTGTTGGAAGTTTTAGGTGTCAACGTAAATTTATCTCCCGAACAAGTCGCTAAATGTGTTGATAATATCGGCATAGGCTTCATGTTTGCCCCAAATCATCATAGCGCTATGAAGCACGCTGCGCCTGTCCGTCGTGAAATGGGTATCCGCACCCTGTTTAATCTGCTTGGCCCGATGACCAACCCAGCGGGCGCTCAACGGCAAGTGATGGGCGTCTTCCATAAGGATTTAACGATTTTACTGGCGCAAGTTTTACAACGCTTAGGTAGCACGCACGTGATGGTAGTGCATGGCGCTGACGGTATGGATGAAATTTCATTCACAGGTGACACTTATGTGGCCGAATTAAAAGATGGTGCGATTAATCAATACATCATCAACCCAAGCCAATTTGGTATGCAACTTCATGACTTAAAAACCATACAAGTGCAAAGCGCTGAAGAATCAAAAGCCATGATTTTAGATGTGCTAAGTGGACAGTCCTTTAGTCAAAATCAGGTCGCTGCGCGCGATATCGTGTTGTTAAATGCTGGCGCGGCAATTTATGTTTCTGGAGTTGCAGATACACTGCAGAACGGCATCAATAAAGCGCGAGAAGTGATTGATAGCGGCTTAGCACTGGCTAAATTAAATGCATTGAAAGCAGTTTAAAGAAAGTCATGCCATGAAAAAGCAATTTTTAATATGGTTGACCATCTTTTTAACACTAAATTTTACTGCTTGCCACGCACCAAATAAACCGCAACAGATTGAATCAAATAGTTTTTCTTCAGCGGTTAAGATGGACGCTGGTGCGATTTTTGAAGCTTATGACGCACATCGCAATCTACCGCAAGTGCAAGGTAGTGGAATTGTAGTTAAAGTTTTAAAAGATGACATCAAAGGATCGCAACACCAAAAGTTTTTACTAAAAGTAAGCGACAATAATACAATTTTAATTGCACATAATACTGATTTAGCGCCAAGGGTAGCCGATATTCAAGAGGGTGATGTTGTCGGCTTTAATGGCGAATACGTTTACACGCCAAAAGGCGGCACAGTACATTGGACACACAAAGATCCACGCGGCAATCATGCGGCGGGCTGGTTAGAACATAAGGCAAAAAAATATGAGTGATATTTTAAAGAAAATCTTAGCGACTAAAGTACAAGAAGTTGCAGCAAGCAAAGCAAAAACAAGTTTGGATCAATTGCAAAAACAAGCCGAAGCGCAAGGTGATCCACGTGATTTCGTCGGTAGCATCCATAAAAAAATCATGGCGAATAAGCCAGCTGTGATTGCAGAAATAAAAAAAGCCAGCCCATCAAAAGGCGTTATTCGTGCGGATTTTAATCCTGCTGAAATTGCTAAAAGCTATGAAAAAGCAGGTGCTGCGTGTTTGTCCGTACTTACGGATGTTGAGTATTTTCAAGGTTCAGCTGAATATTTAAAACAAGCGCGTAAAGCCTGCAAGCTACCTGTATTGCGCAAAGATTTTATGATTGATGAATACCAGGTGTTTGAAGCACGTGCAATGGGTGCAGATTGCATTTTGCTGATTGTAGCAGCGCTTGAACTCAAGCAAATGCAGGCTCTAGAGTTGCTGGCTAACGAACTAGGCATGGCGGTACTGGTAGAAGTGCACGATGCCGAAGAGATGGAGTTAGCACTGCAATTAGATACACCTTTAATAGGCATCAATAACCGCAATCTACGTACTTTTGATGTCACATTGCAAACTACGCTAGATTTATTAAAAGTAATGCCAGATGACCGTTTTGTGGTCACAGAATCGGGTATATTCACGCCAGAAGACGTGAAACTGATGATGGATAATGATGTGCATGGATTCTTAGTTGGTGAAGCATTTATGCGTCAGCCAGATCCAGGTGTAGAGTTGGCAAGGGTTTTTAATCTTTAATTTTGGTAAATTTGTTGTTGATTGTTGAGTTGAGGTAACAAAAATGAGCTATCCCTATTCTCGTCCACGTCGTATGCGTAAAGACGAATTTTCACGCCGGTTGATGCGTGAAAACGTACTGACAGTTAATGACTTAATCTATCCAGTGTTTGTGTTGGATGGCGAAAATCGCACAGAAGAAGTCGCTTCTATGCCAGGAGTTAAACGCCAAAGTATTGATGTACTTCTTAAAACTGCGGCTGAATGCGTTGAATTAGGTATTCCACTTATCGCACTATTCCCAGTCGTTGATGGCAAATTTAAAAGCCTCGATGCCGCAGAAGCTTACAACCCCGAAGGTTTGGCGCAACGCGCTGTCATGACATTAAAAGCCGCGTTCCCGCAACTCGGTGTGATGACCGATGTAGCATTAGATCCTTTCACCACGCATGGTCAAGATGGTTTGATTGATGCTACTGGCTATGTGATGAATGATGAAACGATTGAAGTACTAGTGAAACAAGCTATTTCACATGCCAATGCAGGCTCAGACATTGTTGCACCAAGCGATATGATGGATGGCCGCATTGGACAAATTCGTGAAGCATTAGAAAGTACAGGGAATATTCACACCAAGATTTTGGCTTATTCAGCTAAATATGCCTCAGCGTTTTACGGGCCATTTCGTGATGCAGTTGGCTCGGCAGGCAATCTAGGTTCAGGCAACAAATACACTTATCAAATGGACCCAGCCAATAGCGATGAGGCAATGCAAGAAGTTTCGCTGGATATTTCAGAAGGGGCTGACATGGTGATGGTGAAGCCAGGTATGCCATATTTGGATATTGTACGCCGCGTAAAAGATGAATTTGGCGTGCCAACGTTTGCATATCAGGTAAGTGGTGAATACGCAATGCTGAAAGCGGCCGCGCAAAATGGCTGGTTGGATGAAGAAGCTTGCGTGATGGAGAGCTTGTTAGCTTTTAAACGGGCTGGGGCGGATGGGATTTTGACTTATTTTGCGATGGATGCGGCGCGGTGGTTGAAGGACTAATTGGTTTCTAACAAAATTTCTTGCATACGCTCAGGATTTAATAAAAATCTCGAGTGATTTGGTAATGTTCAGTATCCTTGTATTCGACTCTTTGGATTCCATTCTCAGAGCAGTGATAAATCCAAGCGTGAGGGTTGGCCATTAAAATAGGGGAATGTGTTGTAATCATGAATTGCGAGTCATCTAAAACCAAATCATGAACATCCGCAGTACAACTAATTGACGTTGTGTTGATAAAGCCGCCTCAGCTAGTCAGCTTTCCGACGTAATTCAGAGTCTTTTACTTCTTAGTTTGGTTACTCAATAGTTCAAAATACTTGCCGTACGAGACAATATCCATAATAGTTAAAGGGTATCTATTTTTACGCTTTTATTAAGTAACTATTTAAACTTTATTTGGTAAGTGTAAAGTTGTTTTAACCCCATCTTCATACATTGACCGTTTAACGTCCTAATGACACACTTATCACATGAGCGATATTTTGATTTCTGATGATATTTTGATGCGTCAATTTTGCGTGGGCGACAGCAAGGCTTTTCACATTTTATATGCGAGGCATGAGAAGCCGCTTTATCGATATTTGCGTCGTGTGTTGGGTACTGGTTTGGTGGCGCAGGTGGATGAGGTGTTTCAGGACGCTTGGATGCGACTGGTAGATGCACGCGAAAGCTGGCAACCGCGAGATGGTGTGGCCTTTAAAACGTGGCTTTATACTTTGGCGCATCATCGTGCTGTGGATGTTTTGCGTAAAAGTGGACGTGAGTTTTCAGTGGATGAAGGTTGGTTGGATGATGAAAATGAAACACTTTGGCAATTGTGGCCTGCATCGATAGCTGATCAGCCTGAGCAGCAAGCGTTTTGGCGCAAAGCAGGTCAGCAGCTTTTGCATTGTTTAGATGGCTTGCCTGCGCCACAGCGCGCCGCATTTTTATTGCACCATGAAGATGGATTGAGTTTGAATGAAATGACACAAGTATTGAGTGCCGAATTTGAAACGGTGAAAAGTCGTTTACGCTATGCGCTGTCTAAGTTGCGGCTATGCATGGGTGCGCATTTACAGCCTATTTTTGAAACAGATAATACGGTATGAGTATGCAAGATCAACATTTGCAGCAAGCGCTTAAGAACGCACCAGATAGAGAAATGCTGCCGAATGACGCTACACGCGCTGCGGTGCTTACTTATGCGAACCAAGCAGTAAAGAATCGTGAAAAAACATGGCTAAATCGCATTTCTAATTTATTGCGCGAATGGTTGGGTGTTAGCTGGCATATAGCAGGCGTTGGTAGCGCAGTAGCTACCGTGCTGGTAGTAGTGGTGTTTTGGCATGAGATTCCTAAAGACAAGATGAGGGAAGTCGGGATACTTAGTGAGGAAGTGGAAATAAGTGCTACAGATTCTGTAATAGAGCAAGCTCCAGTAGCGGCTTCTGCAGAAAAATCATTAAATACAGCGTCATCAGACGCTATTGCGTCAGCACAAGAACTTTCAGAAAAAATAGTTGAAAGTAAGACTGACATTGATGTTCCACCTAGCAAAGAAAAATCTGCAAGCCTAGCTTCTCCTGCGAATCGAGAGACCTTGGCAAATGTAAATCAGTCTTCACAAAAGAATAGCGGTTTGGCTGAAGCTTTTCCGCAGGTTGCAGCACCAGTAGTAATTGAGCTAGAAATGTCCGTTGCTGTGTCGCCAGTTCCGGCATCAATTGCAAAAGATAAGGCCATGGTAGCAGAAGCTTCAGTAGGCGCAGCTAATTCTGCAGAAGATTCATTTGCGACCACAAAAGGTGAATTAGTAAAAGAACTTCAAGCTGAAAGTGGAGCTAGTTTGAGTGCACGTAAAGAAAACAAGATTGCTAAAAATTCTGCTGCCAAAGCGGATGTGCTAGATGCATCAGTACCCAAAGTTGCGACTAAGCCCCATGAGCATCAGGTTTTGTTGGCGTGGATTGAATATGAAGGCGGAAAAGTTGTAGCGAATCAAGATATTCAGGCGGGCAATTTGCGTTTACTCACAATTGAAATACTATCTGTAGATTTAGATGGGCTTAATTGCCCACAATTAAAGGGTCAAGTTACAGCCATGGATGCGCTCACTGGGTATAGGATTGAATCTGCAGGAAGTTGTGATGTAACAGATTCATTGCGGAAAGAAGTGGAGGTTTACAATCAGACGATGCGTGACTGGCATAGCAATCACTTGAGATAAAATGATGTTTTGGATATGCTATGTCTGGTTTAATAACGTCATTAAATCCTGAATATTAGCCCGTTCAGCATTACTACCGTCAGACGCACGTTTAGTCGCCACCCTGATTTCATCGACTTCAAACACACTTATTTTAATGATGCCAGTTGACATTTCTAATGCAAAAACAGGTATTTTTTTACGATTATCACCCTTTTTATCACGTTTGCCATCGTTCATCACGCGGTAAGATTTTTCATTGGTTTCAAACGGAATATCTTGATTGAGCAGAAAAATTTCCACGTCTTTTAAGCTGTCTGCGAACAAATGGATGTGCGTTTCTGAACCTAACCCAGCGGAGCCATCTAGTACAGCACCCGTTAAATGGGGGTTAAATTTTGCTAATAACTGCATGGTAAATAGCGCGCTTTTTCGCAAATTTATCAAATTTTCTGGCTGTTCATCACTTAAAAAAAGAGCATTATAAAGTTTGAGCTCTTCTTCTATTTCGCTATTGGAAGGCAATGCATTGTTATCTATGCCTTCAAACTGGCGGCAAGCCTTCTTTTTTGCGTAGGCAAAGTCTGAAATGCCATCTTCAGCCATCATTCTTGCCGCCTGTTGTGCGATTAACTGCCGTAATTGTTGTGAGTTTTCTTTAGCCATATAAATTACTTTATAGAGCTAGTGGGGACTGAGCATTTTTGCAGCGGCGTTTTGAGGTTCAGGCCGTTCACTTTGTGACGGTTGGCTTTGCTTAGCTGAATTAGGTGTAGGCAGAGTGAGCGATATTTCAGGTTGCAACACTTGCTGTGCCTGATTCTGCGCAGGAGCAATCAATCCAGGACTATCAGGATTCTCGTTACCCTCTAACATTGGTGGTAAATTAGATTCAGTTTGAGGAGGTGGATTTTCATGATAAAAGTACTCTAGCGTTCCGTTGTCATCACGCGTACCTGTTGTAGGGTCTATGAAGATAGGCGTTACTCCTTCAGGTATTCGCATTGCGACTTCAGGAACGCCTTTCAATGCAGTCGCCATATATTTTATCCAAATTGGCAATGCAGCCCCCCCGCCAGTCTCGCCTCTTCCCAAAGGACGAGGCTTATCAAAACCTATCCAAGCAACCGCGACTTGTTTAGGGCTGTAACCAGCAAACCATGCATCAAAATGGTCATTTGTGGTGCCTGTCTTGCCCGCAATATCACGACGTCCAAGTATGGATGCTTTTGCAGCTGTGCCATTTCTCATTACGCTTTGCATCATAGAGTTCATGATAAATGCATTTCGTGCATCAATTACTCTTGGCGCGTCTTTGCTGGCGTGGTCAAACTTGGTTGTTAGAATTACTTTACCATTTTGATCTACAATTTTAGTGATCAAATTTGGCTTAACACGATACCCACCATTTGCAAACACCGCGTAAGCGCTCGCCAATTGCCATGGAGTCGTCATGCCGGCGCCTAGGGCCATTGTCAGATATGGGGGATGGTCTTTTGCCGTGAAACCAAAACGTGTGATGTAATTTTGAGTGTAACTAGGCTCAATGTCTTGTAACACTCTAATGGCCACTGTATTGACTGAATGAGCAAAAGCTTTTCTTAAAGTGATTGGACCTTCAAAGGAGTTTTCATAATTTTGTGGTGACCATTCTTTGTTACCAGTTTCTGTTGCTGAAAAATTTAAAGGTGCGTCATCCACAATGGATGCTGGGGTGTACCCTTTTTCTAATGCGGCAGAATAAATAAAAGGCTTAAAGCTTGAGCCAGGCTGGCGCCTCGCTTGTGTTACATGGTTGAATTTACTTTGATTGAAGTCAAAGCCACCCACCAAGGCACGAATCGCGCCATTTTCTGGATCTAGCGCGATTAGCGCAGATTCTACTTGAGGAAGTTGTACTATCCGCCATTGATCGCCACGTTTTAATACGCGAACAACAGCACCTACTTTTAATAAACGTTTTGCCGGGTCTTTGTCGTTAAGCATTTTTTCTACAAAAGATAAACCTTTGCCAGTCACCTCTATATCTTCACCATTTTTTGTGTGCACAAAAACAGCTTTGGGTAAAACGCTAGTAACGATGGCTGGCATCAAGCTATTAGATATTTCAATTTCATCCAAGGCTGTATCTAGTACATTTCTATTATCAATAGGCACAAGAGTTTCAAGTGCTAATATCTTCTCTGGCCCGCGATAACCATGGCGTAAGTCATAATCTAAAACGCCTTCAAGCACAGCCGCATTCGCTGCTTCTTGATTCGATTTTCTAATGGTGGTGTAAACCTTTATACCGCTACTGTAAATTTCGTCTTGGTATTGTTCGTATAATTGGTCACGTACAATTTCGGCAGCATAATCAGCAGATAAATCACGTGATTGCTTAGATGCTTTAAAACGCAAAGGCTGCTTTAAAGCAGCTTGGTAAGCATCTTCTTTGAGAAATCCAAAGCGAAACATGTCGCGCAACACTTCTTGCTGTCGGCCAATTGCACGTTTCGGGTTGATGAATGGATTGTAGCCAGAAGGCGCTTTGGGTAAGCCTGCTAATAGTGCTGTCTCTGCCAGATTAAGTTTCTCCAGCGGCTTGCCGTAATATACTTGAGAGGCTGCAGCAAAGCCATAAGCACGCTGACCTAAATAAATTTGATTAATGTAAAGTTCAAGAATCTTGTCTTTGCTTAAATTATGTTCAATTTTAATAGCAAGTAAAGCTTCGTTGATTTTGGTGATATAGGTGCGCTTTCCATTCGGTACAGTAAAAAAGTTTTTAGCCACTTGCATGGTGATGGTGCTAGCGCCTTCGTGACTTTTTCCAGTGACATTATTTTTAATTGCGCGTACTACGCCTTTGGTATCAATTCCACCATGCTGATAAAAACGGCGATCTTCAATCGCTAGAACTGCATCTTTCATACTTTGCGGTACATTTTCAATTTTAATGTACGCACGACGTTCTTCTCCAAACTCAGCGATTAAATAGCCATCTTCGGAGTAAACCCGTAAAGGTAGCTTAGGGCGGTAGTCTGTCAATGCGTCGAGTGAAGGAAGGGAAGGGTAAATAAGCGCCGCCGCAATGGTGATTAAAGCGGTTACCGATAAGCCCCCAACAATTATTGCTAGAAAAAGATAGTGCCACCATTTAGTAGGAGTCATGTGCTTATAGAGAATCTTTATTTATAAATATCACCTTATTATAAATTGCTCTGGCACTGCTTGCTGATAAACAAGCAAATAAAGCAGTAAAAAATGCTAAATTAAATACAAAATAAAGTTAAAGAAATAAAAAATTGCTTTACAGGGCTTAAAGTTGTTGATAGGATTTAATGTAAATTATTAGAAACGAACGTAACTAACGAATTCAGAAAAGGAATTTCAGGTTGAAATTCAGCTTTTTTAAAGAAACAACCCCGCCACTGATAGGAGTAGATATCAGCTCTGTCTCTATTAAAATGGTAGAGTTGTCGGATGATGGCCGTGGCGGCTATAAGCTTGAGAGTTACTCTACATCATCATTGCCTAGAGATGCCATGGTGGACGGTAATGTGAATGATTTAGAGAAAGTGGTTGATGCAATGAAGCAAGCATGGAAGCTATTAGCTTCACGCGAGAAGCGCGTGGCGTTAGCTTTGCCCGCTGCATCAGTCATTAGTAAAAAAGTGCAAATGACCGCAGGGTTGCGTGAGGAAGATATGGAGGCGCAGGTTGAAGCTGAAGCGAATCAATATATTCCGTTCTCGCTTGATGAAGTGAATATTGACTTCCAGATACTTGGACCGTGTGCAAACAACCCAGAAGAAGTTGATGTTTTAATTGCAGCTTCACGCAAAGAGAAAATCGAAGACCGAGTGGCTGCGGCGGAGGGTGCTGGCCTTAAGGCGGCAATAATGGATGTTGAAAGTTATGCCACAGAAGCTGCTTATACGCTTGTGGCAAGTCAACTGCCAAACTCAGGCCGAGAACAAACTGTGATGATTGCAGATATTGGCGCATCGATGATGCATATTAATGTATTACACAATAATATTTCAGTTTATACGCGTGAGCAAAGTTTTGGTGGTGGGCAACTTACACAAGAAATTCAACGCCGCTTTGGATTGTCTTTAGAAGAGGCCGAAATAGCAAAACGTAAGGGTGGTTTGCCCGAGAGTTATGATGTTGAAGTCCTGCAACCTTTTGTCCAGTCACTTTCTATGGAAGTAGCAAGGGCGCTACAATTCTTCACTAGTTCTACGCAATATAATCGAGTCGATCACATCGTGCTAGCTGGCGGTTGTGCGGCAATCCCAGCGATTGATGTTACAGTTCAAGATAGAACGCAAGTCAATACAATTGTCGCAAATCCATTTCACAGCATGACGATGAGCACTAAACTCAAGCAACAGCAGGCAGTTTTAGATGCGCCAGCATTGCTGATTGCTTGTGGACTTGCAATGCGAGGACTGGAGATATGATACGCGTAAACCTGCTGCCACACCGACAACTTAAGCGCGAGACGCGCCAACGTGAATTTGGCCTAATGGCTTTTTTCTCTGCAATTGCTGCTTCGGCTATTATTTTCCTGGGTTATACCTTTATCAATAGCCAAACCGATGCCCAGGCGGCACGGAATGCACGTTTAGATGTGGCCATTGCGAGTCTAGATAAAGAAATTGCCGATATTAAAGACCTGAAAGATAAAATAAGTACTATGCTAGAGCGTAAGCAGGTAGTTGAGAATTTGCAAACCGATCGCAGTCAGTCAGTTATTGTTCTCGATGAGCTAAGTAGACAGCTTCCAGAAGGTATGTATTTTAAGAGCATTAAGCAGTTAGGTGGCATCATTACAGTTGAAGGGGTTGCAGATACAAATGCACGTGTAGCAACTTTGGTCCGTAATCTATCTAATTCAAATTGGTTGGAATTGCCAAATTTGGTTGAGATTAAGTCTGTGTTGGTCAATGCAGTTAAGCAAAATATTTTTACCTTAAATGTGAACATTAAAGTGCCTAAAGCTGACACGGAAACTGACGCTTCTCAAGATAAAGTTAAAAGCGGAAACAAGCCATGAAGTTAGATGATTTCAATAATATAGACTTTAATAATGCAGGTAATTTGCCAGCACCAGTGAAAGCGGTGCTATTAGCCATTGTTTTTTTTGTAATTTTAGTCTTGGGATATTATTTCTTATGGATAGATGCTTTTGCTGCGCGCGAGACTGCTGTAGCTAAAGAGCAAGAATTAAGACAAGTGTTTTTAGATAAAAAGTCGCAGGCAGTCAATCTGGCAGCATACAAGCAACAAATGGTTGAAATTGAAAAAACATTTGGTGCTTTATTAAAGCAATTGCCTGATAAATCTCAAATGGATGGTTTATTGACTGATATTAATCAAGCCGGTTTGGGGCGAGGATTAGAGTTTGAGCTTTTTAAACCAGGTCAAGAGACTCAGGCCGAGTTTTATGCAGAAATGCCGATTTCTATTAAAGTTTTGGGTAGTTATCATGACTTAGGTGCATTTGCTACAGATATTTCAAAATTATCGCGCATTGTTACTTTGAATGATATTTCAATAAACTCAAACATTAAGGAAGCCAGCAAGGACCTTAAAATTGCCACTTCTGGTGCGACATTGGTCATGGAAGCTACGGCTAAAACATATCGGTATTTAGATGCAGATGAAATTGCCGAGAAGAGGAAATCCGAAAAAATGGCCAAAGACAAATTAGCTGGTAAAGGTTGATCAGCACCGTGAATTTAACATTACAATCAAAAATAGCTAAAAGTACGCTTTTTAAAATCTTATCGATTTGTTTGCTAAGTTTAGGTTTAGTTGCATGTGGAGCGGATGAGGGTGATGATCTTGATAAGTTTATGCGAGACGCAACAAATGGTATGCAGCCAAGAATCAAACCGCTACCCGAAGTGAAAGCATATCTTGCTTTGCAATACAATGCCGATGGTACGCTAGGTGATCCATTTCGCACCCGCAAAACTTTTAATAAGTCTAGTGCAAATCAACCGGACATGAACAGGCCAAAAGAACCTATGGAAGGATACCCTCTTGAGAGCATTAAGTATGTGGGACTGCTTTCAAAAAGTAAACTTACTTACGCTTTACTTAAAACCCCTGATAATGGCGTTCAGCAAGTAAAAATTGGTAATTATGTCGGCCAGAATTTTGGTTTAGTAACGCAAATTACGGACAATGAAGTGATATTGAAAGAAATAGTGCAAGATGACCTTTCAGGAGATTGGATAGAGCGGGTTTCTAATTTAGCATTACAGGAATAATTAGCAGCATTTGCCAGCGTAACTCGCTCTAGTGTTGCTTATCAGTTCTCTGTTTAGTGGCAGGTGAAGTTTAGAATTTCTAGAAAGATTGAGAATTTCATGATCATAAAATTATGAAATCTGGAGAAGCATGATGAATCAAGGTGAGACGATGAAAAAAACTACGTGGATGACAAATTTTCTACAAGCAACCCTTTTAATTGGGTGTTTTGTATTTGCAGGTTTGACGCAAGCTGAAGAGCAATCTACTTTAAGCAATAAAATAGAAAATGTTGATTTTTCAACTTTACCAGGTGGCAGAGTTCTGATTCGCATTAAAACTACACAAGCACTGAAAAATCCACCTGCAGGATTTACATTGAATAACCCTGCACGAATTGCTTTAGATTTTCCTAATGTAGCCAATGGGTTGGCAAAAACTAATCTACCTGCAGATCAGGGGTCACTTAAGAGTGTTACCCTTGCTCAGGGCAAAGAGCGCACTCGCATGGTGCTTAATTTGTCTAAAAGTGTGGGCTACAATACTGCCGCAAATGGCAATGAAGTTACTATTACATTGCAAGCTAATGAGGTGAATGCAAATGTAGGCATTGAGACGAAGTTTGCTGAACCAACTCTAGGGCAGCAGCAATTTGCAATTAATAATGTTGATTTTGCCAGAGGAGTAAATGGAGAGGGCAGAATCATTGTTGACCTATCAGATGCCTCTGCAGGAATCAATATTAAACAGAAAGGCAAGACGATAGTCGTTGACTTCATTAACACTGATGTCCCATCAAATTTACAACGTCGATTAAATGTCACTAATTTTAATACCCCCGTCATCTATGTTGATACCATGAAACAAGGTAAAAATGGACGTATGGTGATTGAGCCTAAGGGCAATTGGGAGCAATCAGCTTACCAGGCAGATAAGAAATTCATCATCGATGTGCGTCAGGTAGTGGATGATCCTAATAAATTGGTGCGTGGATCTAAGCCAGGCTATGCAGGTGAAAAGCTATCATTGAATTTCCAAAATATTGAAGTGCGTTCAGTGTTGCAGGTAATTGCAGACTTTACAGGTTTAAATATTGTGACAAGCGACACTGTGACAGGTAATTTAACCTTACGCTTAAAAGATGTACCATGGGATCAAGCGATGGATATTATTACCCAAAGCAAAGGTTTGGCTATGCGCAAAACAGGCAATGTCATTTTAGTAGCGCCAGCTGATGAGTTAGCAGCTAAGGATAAGCAAGCATTAGAATCAGCTTTACAGATTGAAGATTTAGAGGCTGTGCGCACCGAAGTGTATACCTTAAAATACATGAAAGCAGAATCACTTAAAGATATATTGACAGATTCAAAACAAAAAATACTGTCTAAACGTGGTAGTGCAGTGCTAGATCCACGCACAAATACAGTATTTGTTCAAGATACGCCTAAATATCTTGAGCAAGTTCAAGCCATTATTAATAAAACGGATGTGGCTGTAAGGCAGGTAATGATTGAGTCGCGCTTAGTGATTGCTGATGATAAATATAGTAAAGCCTTAGGTGCTAGGTTTGGCATATCTCAAACAGGTAAGACGGGAAACAATGTCGGTACTATCGGTAGTTCTATAGGGAATAGACCAACCAATACAACTGCTACAACTATTACCCAAGGTAACCATAATGGTACGGTACAAAGTGCACTAACTTCTCAGTTCTTCGGCAGAGGCAATTCCTTGTTGACCAGCTCCGATGGACAGCCAGACTTGAATTCCAATTTACCTGTAACTAACGCATTTGGCTCTTTTGCTTATAGCTTATTTAATTTACCTGCTGGATTGTTACTTAATTTAGAATTAACAGCAATGGAATCAGATGGTCGTGGTAAGGTTGTTTCTAGTCCGCGTGTCACAACAGCAAATCAACATAAAGCTAAAATCGCTTCAGGTACTGAAATCCCGTATCTAGAGGCTAGTAGTAGTGGCGCAGCCACAATATCATTTAAAGCTGCAGTTCTTAGCCTAGAGGTTACCCCTCAAATCACGCCTGATGATAAAATCATTATGGAGCTTGACGTGAAAAAAGATCGCGTTGGGCAGGTTTTTTCTGGTGTTCCTTCTATTGAAACGCAAAATATTAATACGCAGGTGCTAGTCGGCAATGGCGAGACTGCGGTGCTAGGCGGTATTTACGAGCAAATAGAACGTAACGATGTTGAGAAAGTACCATTTTTTGGAGACCTGCCAATTATGGGTAATTTGTTCAAACGTAAGACAACGTTAAATAATAGAACAGAACTATTGATATTTGTGACACCTAAAATTATGGACGACAGTTTAGGTTTACGCTAATTCAAATTAGACCAGTCTTGTCAGTGATTAAAATTATAAAACCTGACAGGGTTTGAAGATTATCTTAAAATGCCCATCATAAACATGATGGGCATTTTCTTATTGTAAAGTATGCGCTTCGCAAAATACTAAAGTGCTAAGTTAAGTATAAGGGTGCAGTTTTTGAAAAATATTTTCTTTATTGGTTTGATGGGGGCAGGTAAAACCACGATTGGTCGCTTGATAGCGAAACAATTGGGCATGGTATTTTACGACTCCGATCATGAAATAGAGCGTAAGACAGGCGTTAAAATTCCGCTGATATTTGAACTAGAAGGCGAGGCGGGTTTTCGTAGACGTGAGACTGCCGCAATTGAAGAGCTGAGCCAGCTCAATAATATTGTTCTAGCTACAGGTGGTGGCGCAGTATTGCTATCAGAGAATCGTGCATTATTGAAAAATAATGGCAAGATAGTTTATTTGCGTGGTAGCGTTCATGATTTATGGCTACGCACGCGTAACGATAAATCGCGGCCATTGCTGCAAGGTGGCAATATTAAGCAAAAGTTAGAACAACTCTATGCTGAACGCAATCCAATATACGAGGGACTTGCTGATTATATTGTTGATACAGGCGCACAATCAGCCATGGAGATTACTCATCATATTGAACAATTGTTAAAAAATAATCATGCGGAGATTAGCGAAAAAAATGACAGTTCGAAGGAAATCAAAGTAGAGAAGTCTAGCTAAATACAACATAACTATGGCTCAAATATAATTAAAACCAATGAAGTCGATTATCTAAATGCAAACACTCAAAGTAGAATTAGCCAGCAGAAGTTACCCAATACATATTGGCCGTAATCTTATTTCAGATGCAAGCATAATATTGCCGCATCTCAAGCGTAAGCATGTTGCCATCGTTACAAATACAACAGTGGCACCATTATATTTAGATAAGCTAAGGGTGACGCTGGAGTCAGCTGGGGTAAATGTTATCTCAATTATATTGCCAGATGGTGAAGCTTTTAAAAACTCAGAAACACTGAATACAATATACGATGTGCTTTTGCAGAACCGTTGCGAGCGTAGCACAACGCTGATTGCGCTTGGCGGCGGAGTTATAGGAGATTTAACTGGCTATGCGGCTGCAACTTATCTGCGTGGTGTACCTTTTATTCAAATTCCCACAACGCTACTTTCTCAGGTGGATTCATCTGTAGGCGGCAAAACAGGCATCAATCACCCGCTGGGTAAAAATATGATTGGTGCTTTTTACCAGCCACAATTAGTGTTAGCTGATATTGATACCCTACAAACCTTGCCCGCACGAGAGTTTTCTGCGGGTTTGGCAGAGGTAATTAAATACGGTTTAATTCGTGATGCCGATTTTTTTGATTGGCTAGAAACAAACATGGCAAGATTAATGCAACTGAATGAACAGGTGCTGAGCTATGCCATATATCGTTCATGCCAAAATAAGGCAGACGTTGTTGCCAAAGATGAGCATGAGCAAGGTGAGCGCGCTTTACTCAATTTAGGCCACACTTTCGGGCATGCAATTGAAAATGCGATGGGCTATGGCGTTTGGTTACATGGTGAAGCGGTAGCCGCTGGCACTATGATGGCCGCTGACTTATCTCAGCGCATGGGCTGGCTAGATAGCGCACAGGTAGCGCGCATTAAACATAGTTTTGAAGCAGCCAATTTACCAACTGTTCCACCAAATATTGGTGCAGAAAAATATTTAGACTTAATGGGTTTGGATAAAAAAGTAGAGAATGGAAAAATAAGGTTGATATTGCAGCAAGGTATAGGTAAGTCAGTGATTACTAGTGATTACGACATTGTAAAGTTAAAAGAGACTTTGGCGTTATGAAGACCCGGCAATGTCATAGCGAATTTATTCGCGACAAAAGCACTTATCGCGAACAAGTCCGCTCTAACACTGATTGGCTACTAAAATGAACTCACTCGCCGTCTACGCCGCTAGTCCTAATCAATCACATGGTCGCCAATTTGATGAGTTGCCTTCTGAAACCCGCAATGCATTTCAACGCGACCGTGACCGTATCATTCACTCTACCGCATTTCGGCGCTTGGAATATAAAACGCAAGTATTTGTTAATCACGAAGGTGATTTGTTTCGTACTCGCCTAACGCATAGTTTAGAAGTGGCGCAAATGGCGCGCGGCATTGCACGCACACTTAATCTGCATGAAGATCTAACAGAAGCTATAGCGCTGGCTCATGATTTAGGTCACACGCCGTTTGGTCATGCTGGTCAAGATGCACTTAATGAATGTATGCGCAATTTTGGCGGGTTTGAGCACAATCTGCAATCATTACGTGTTGTAGAAAAGTTAGAGCTGCGCTATGCCGACTTTGATGGCCTAAACCTTACTTTTGAAGTGCGTGAAGGTATACTGAAACACTGCTCTACTAGAAATGCAAAATTGTTAGGGGATGTCGGTCAACGCTTTCTAAATAAAACCAGCCCAAGCTTGGAGGCGCAATTAACTAATTATGCTGATGAGATTGCCTACAACAATCACGACATTGACGACGGCTTGCGTTCCGGCTTAATCACTATAGAACAACTGGCTAAAGTAGAGCTGTTTGCGCAGAATCTGACTATAGTTAAAGTTAAGTATCCAAAACTAGAACAAAGACGTTTAATACATGAAACAGTTCGCCGAATGATTAATACGCTTGTAGTGGATTTATGTACAAATAGCTTAAAAAATATTCAGCAACACCAACCCAAAAGTATTGAAGATATTCGCCAGCTACCGCAATTAATAAGCTTTAGCACTGAAATTGCCGAAAAAAACCAAAAGCTAAAGCAGTTTTTGCGTAAAAATTTATATCATCATTACAAAGTCAACCGCATGAGCGCAAAAGCAGCTCGTATTGTGCGCGAGTTGTTTACCGTATTTTTTGACAACACAGGGTTATTGCCGAATGAATTTCAATCATATGCAGAAATCGATAAGCCGCGGGCCGTGGCAGATTACATTGCGGGGATGACTGATCGCTTTGCTATTAGAGAACATAGAAAACTATTTACGGTAGAAGAGTATCTTTAAGGATTTCAGTAAATAAGTATATAAATCCAAATGTTGCATATTTACAACAAATGTAAGTAATTGTGACAAAAATACCAATTAATAGTTGTTTCGCTTTATTCGTTTAGGCATACTCTTATTTACCTTCTTAATGACTATTTCATTAAGAGAGTTTGCAAACTCTCTTACCAGTGATGGTAAGGTAATTTAGAAACACAAATAGCAATAAACTTTTAGGAGATTTATATGAATAACACACTTAAATTAGCAGTTGCTTCAGCTTTATTAGCTACAGCATCAAGCGCATCAGCTGGCATCATGATTCCAGCTGGTGATTGGACTTTAGATATCGGTGGTGTTGTAAACGCTTACTACACACACACAAACTTTAGTGGTGACACTGGTGCTGGTGCAGCTCCATTAGACCTTGGTGACGGTAATGCTGATTCAACAGCTAACATCACAACTGGCTTGTTACCTAACTACTTATCAGTTTCTGGTAAAACACGTCAAAACGACTTAGATGTTGCTTTCACAATCAGCATCAACCCAGGTGCTTCAACAACTTCAGCTGGTAAACAATCAGCTCAACAAGAAAACCGTCAAGCATTCTTAACATTTGGTGATGCTTCATGGGGTTCTATCAAACTTGGTAAAGATTTAGGTATCTATGCTTCTGATGCTATCTTGAACGACATGACATTGTTAGGTGTTGGTTCAGCTGCTGGTTCATTAGCTGGTAACACAACAACATTAGGTCGTATCGGTACTGGTTTCATGTATGCTGACTGGAAAGCGCAAGTAGCTTACTCATCACCAAACTGGAATGGCTTTAGCTTCACAGCAGGTGTTACACAAGCATGGAATGCTGATAACAGCACAAACCGTGGTGGTTCATCTCCAGCATTTGAAGGTAAAGCAAGCTATGCATGGGCTGGCGATGTAGCTGGTAAAGTTTGGGTTTCTGGTATTACTCAAAAAGTTGAAAACATTGGTGCTGTAGCTGCTGTTGCAGCAACATCTTCTTTTGTTCCGGTTGGTCCAACTACTAACATTCTTGTAACAACACCAGCAGTAGCGGCAGTTGCAGGTCGTAATGACCGCGCTACAGCATTTGACATCGGTGCTACAGTTAACGTGGCAGGCTTCGGCTTGACAGGTTACTACGGTAAAGGTGACGGTATTGGCCAAACATTGCAATTAGTTGGCGGTTTTGATGCTGCTGGTAACTCACGCGACTCAGACCAATGGTACCTTCAAGCTACATACACTATTCCAGGTGCAGGTACTAAATTGGGCGCTTCATACGGTGAATCAACATTAGATGGTAACCGTATTGATACTTTCAATGACATCGAAGATTCAATGTGGGTAATTGGTGCTTACCACCCATTAACAAAACATTTGAATTTGGTAGCTGAATACTCAAATTCAGAGCGTGACGTTGATAACGTTGATGGTGCTAATGCAAAAGCTGAAGCAAAAACAGTTTCTTTAGGCGCAATCTTATTCTTCTAGGATAACGCAGGGTTTACCCTGCTAGCTTAAAGTAATGAATAAAACGGCAACTTCGGTTGCCGTTTTTTATTGTTGTAATTTTTGATTTAATATGAAATTGCATTAATCTAATTCAACTGGAACAACCTCAATATGCATAAGAATATATTTCACCAACAAGGCTTAGTGTCCCGTCAAGACCGTGAACTACAGGCTGCTCATAAAAGTGTGATTTTGTGGTTTACAGGGCTATCTGGCGCAGGTAAATCTACATTAGCCCATGCCATAGAAAAAGCGTTATTTGAACAGAATTGCCGCACTTTTGTGGTTGATGGCGACAATGTTAGGCATGGTTTATGCCATGATTTAGGTTTTAGCGATACAGATAGGCAAGAGAATATTCGCCGTATAGGAGAAATGAGTAAACTTTTTTTAGATGCAGGGGTGATTGTACTCACAGCTTTTATTTCACCTTTTCAGGCAGATCGTCAGCGTGTGCGTAACTTGGTCAAAGAAAATGAGTTTATTGAAATCTATTGCAAGGCTGAATTAAACGTTTGTGAGAAACGTGATGTTAAAGGTTTATATGCAAAAGCAAGACGCGGAGAAATTAAAGACTTCACAGGCATTTCATCACCTTATGAGCCGCCACAACAACCCGAACTCATTTTAGATACCGGTGTTGAAACACTAGATGCCTGTGTGGTTAAAGTTTTAGACTATCTCAAAAAACAGAGTGTGATAATCAGCTAAAAGAATGTACTGATATTTCAGTACTTCACACTAAAAATACAAACAGCATATCCTCACACCATATTAACCATTGAGCGCTTGCTTAAGTGGATTCAAAAATTCGTCGTAATTCTTCCAGCGCTCTACAGATGTTTTGTAAATAGGCTGTCTCACCTGCCAGTGAGAGGCTGTTTTCACTGAACGCTCCAATTTATGTGGTGCTAAGCATGCATCGTCCCATTCTAAGCCAATATGGGCAATCAACTGGCGTGACCAGTATTCAGGGTCTGCAATCGTGTCTGAATAATGAATGTCCATAATACGACCAGGTAAGATTTCGTGCCAGTGGCGCATAATGCGCTCATATTGGCGGTAGTGAAAGCCCAAATGACTTAAATCAAAGGCGTAAGGATGGCCATCGTTAAAACTTTGGAAGAAAATAGACAAACAGGTATCAATCGGATCGCGCTTGGTGTGAATAATTTTAACATTAGGAAATAATAAGGCGATTAAGCCCACATTTAAGAAGTTATGTGGCATTTTATCGGTAATGTGTCTAATGGATTTAGCACCAGGACCAGCGATTTTTCTCAAAGTGGATTCATACATAGAGGCAATGTCTTTGGCTTGTTCGGGTAGCATTTCTTTCACGCATTCAGGAAAAGGCGTCTTGGTGTTCAGCCTTAATGGCATCGCAGTTCTTGCACGCCCCCAGAATATCACTTCGCCAGCGGCTTGTATCTCTGGGTGGCTAGAAATGATTTGCTCAGTTAAAGTGGTGGCTGAGCGTGGCATACCAACAATCACTACGGGTAAGTCGCTTGTTACACCAAAGTGTTGGTGCCCTTTGAAAAAGTCAGCATTAAATGTTTCAATCAGTTGGCTAAAGTACGCCTCATCGGCCTCTTGATTGTAATTAAGTTCTATACTTCTTAGACTATTACCTTCAGCATAATATTTAAAAGCCTCTGTATAATTATTTTGGTCATCAAAAATTTTCCCTAAAGCAAAATTTACCGACACTTTTGTTTTAATGTCTAATTCATGATTGGTCGTGAATTTTAATAATGCTTCGGCTAAGCCGTCTTCAGTTTTTGATTTTTTAATACGAGATTTCAATACGTAACCATTTGGTATATCAAGGTTAATCGCAATAATATCATCGCATAAACGAATGGCATCATCTAGCTTGCCTGTTTCCTGATAGGTATGCTCCAGGCCAATCAGTGAAGATATTCGTTGAGGTTCTTTAGTTAAGGCTAAATTGAATTTCTCAATGGCGATGTCAGCGTTACCCATGCCTTGATAAATGTTGCCAAGTTGATCAATAATATCAAGATCCTGCGAGTCAATTTGTGCAGCACGCTTAGTAGACTCCAATGCTTCATCAAAACGGTGGTGCTCACTCAGAAATCTTCCATATAAAGTAAAGCTATCTAAATAATTAGGATCAGTTTCACAGGCTTTGTGGTATTGAATGCCCGCCTCATAATCCAAAGAAGCTTTTTCTAAAATACGAGCGAAACTCACCCGATATTCAGCATGCTGTGGCGCCAAGCCAGAAGCATTTTCTAGGCACTCTAGTGCGCGAGGGTAATCTTCAGTATCCACGTAAATCATACCGAGAACGTGAAAAGCTCTGGCATTAGTTTTATCTAAATTCAGTGCCTGATGTAAATATTGAATCGCTGCCTCAAAGTTCTTTTGCATGCGCTGTGAAATACCACAATGAATATAAGCTTCAACAAATTTTGGATCTAGTTTAATTGCTACCTGGAAATGGTAGATAGCTTCATCATAAAGTTGTTGTTCATGCAGACTGTTAGCTAGATTGTGATGCGTTTGAGCGTGGTTGGGCGTCGCTTTTAAAACGATTTTTAGTCGTGCTGTTGCCTTGTCATGCTGTTTACTGGCAACATAGACAAAAGCTAGCGCATTCTGTGCCTCAATAATATCGGGGGCAATTTTAAGCACATCTAAGAAGTGTTTTTCTGCGCGACCATACATATTCATATGAATGGCTTTTTGACCTTGCTGAAAGTTTTCGTTAATCAACTTTAGTTGTTTTGGTGAGTATTGCTTCATGATTTTATTCGCTAATATATTAAGTGTAATTTTACCTTGAAATTGGTTAATTATGAGATGCCATTTAGATGCTTATTGGCACTATGAATTTTTGTTATACTTAGTTAACTTTGAATAAGTTAGTTTAAATAAATTTTATATTATTGAGTTAAAACGATGAATTTATACCCAGTAACTATTATTGAGAACTTTTATGAGCAACCAGATGCTATTAGAAAGTTTGCATTAGCACAGGAATATAAGTTTTGCGGTGATCAAGAAAATCCTGCTTATGGTTGGCCTGGTTCCAGAACAAAAGATTTGTTTGCTTTAGATAAAGTTTTGTTTGAAAAAGTCTGTAAAAAGCTAGTTTCAGTGTTCCACAACACTGAACATGACCATATGCGCTGGGTAATCACTACAAGTTTTCAAAGTAGTACTGCTGATTATGGTGAAGGTGTAATGCACACTGACACGAATACGGTATTTGCTGGAGTACTCTACTTAACGCCTGATGCACCACTCAACGGTGGCACTTCAATCTACAGAAAGAATTCAACTTTTGACCAAGAAAAATATGATCATGCATTAGAGGTCAATGATAAAACCTATAAATCCAACGGCAAGATAGCCTCTACTGATTATCACAGTATGTTTGATGAAGTCTTGCGGATAAATAATGTGTACAACACACTTATTTTATTTGAGGGAGACCAATACCATACTGCAAATCAGTTTTTTGGTTCAGATTTAGAATCATCTAGGCTTACGCAGGTGTTTTTCATAAATAAAATTGATGCGAAAAAACAAAGTGTGTTCCCATTAAGTCGTGTGAAGTCTATTAAGATATAAGCTTTGACTGCAATCTTCTTCTTTTATGTTAAGTCACGTATTTAGTATTATTTTTGCTAGAATTAGACTGTAAACTTTTTGATTTATACAAAATAATGAATTTATATCCTGTTACCATCATAGAAAACTTTTACGAAAATCCTGATGCGATTAGAAAGTTTGCTTTAGCTCAAAAATATACATTTTGTCATGAAAGGCTGAATTTAGACTATGTATATCCTGGTAGTAGAACCAAAGATTTATTTGATTTAGATAGTGAATTACACGAAAAAATATGTAAGAAAATGATCTCAGTGTTTCATAATACTGAGCACGACCATATGCGCTGGGCTATATCAACTAACTTTCAGAGTGTTACGGATGAATATGAACAAGGTGTGATACACACTGACCATAACACCATATTTGCTGCGGTGCTTTATTTAACACCAGATGCGCCACTAAATTCTGGCACTTCACTTTTTAAACCTAATGAAAATTTTATTGAAAAAAAATATTTACAAGAATTAGATGAGAATTCCAGTAAATTTAGAGCTGGTGAAATAGTGATGGATACTAGTTACCACAGCATGTTTGATGAAATAGTTCGTGTAAATAACGTCTACAACACATTAATCCTTTATGAGGGCCAGCACTATCATGCTGCCAATCGGTTTTTTGGCAAGACTTTGGTAGATTCTAGGTTGTCGCAGGTCTTTTTTATTAATAAAATTGATGCGAAAAAGCATAGTGTTTTTCCGCTTAACAGGACCAAAGCAATTAAGGTCTAGTCTTAAGGGTATGCTTAACCGTCTTATTTTAAACTAATAGGCTAATCTTCAATCCCCAATTCCTGGATTTTTCGTGTAAGGGTATTGCGTCCCATACCTAACTGATTGGCGGCTTCAATTCGGCGACCGTGCGTGTGTTCTAACGCTTTTACAATTAAAATGCGTTCAAATATCTGCGTACGCGTTTCTAATACATTCTGCTCACCGCGGTTCAGCGCATCTGTCACTTCGTTGGCGAGTGCTTCTTGCCATGAAATTGCAGCACTGGTTTTACTGCTATCTTCTTTAAGTTCGGGTGGAAGGTCAGCAACGTCAATATTTTGACCTGGTGCCATTACGGTTAGCCAATGGCATACGTTTTCTAGCTGTCGAACATTGCCACTCCAATTCACAGCACTCAAATATTTGAGTGCAGCGGCAGAAGGCTGTTTAGTTTCTACACCTAATTCTGTAGCACTATGTTGTAAAAAGTGCTTTATAAGTAATGGAATATCTTCACGGCGTTCACGCAGTGCAGGTAAGCGTAAGCGAATTACATTAAGGCGATGAAATAAGTCTTCGCGAAACAAGCCAAGTTTCACGCGTTCTTCTAAGTCTTGGTGGGTTGCTGCAATAATGCGCACATTCACTTTAATTGGCTGGTGGCCACCAACACGGTAAAATTGGCCATCACTTAGTACGCGCAGCAACCTAGTCTGCAAGTCAGCTGGCATATCGCCGATTTCGTCCAAAAATAAAGTACCTGTATCTGCTTGCTCAAAACGGCCGCGCCTTGCTGCTTGTGCACCAGTAAAAGCACCACGTTCATGGCCAAATAATTCAGATTCTAATAAATCTTTTGGAATGGCAGCAGTATTAATGGCAATAAAAGGTTTGTCGCCCCGCGGACTATGGCGATGCAAGGCGCTAGCTACAAGCTCCTTGCCGCTGCCAGACTCACCGTTAATAAGAACAGTGGCATGTGACCGACTTAAGCGTCCTATGGCTCTAAAAACCTCTTGCATAGCAGGTGCTTGACCAATTATTTCAGGTGTTTCTTCAACAATAACTTTTTCTGTGTATTTCCGAGTACTTTCTTCTACCGCGCGTTTAATTACATCAATGGCTTGGTCAACGTCGAATGGCTTGGCAAGGTACTCAAATGCACCCCCTTGAAAAGCAGCTACCGCACTTTCTAGATCTGAATAAGCGGTCATAATAATGACAGGTATATCAGGGTATCTTTGTTTTATTTCTGCTAAAAAATCTAGGCCAGAACCATTAGGCATGCGAATGTCACTGACCACTACTTGGGGCTGTTCGTGGTCTAGAGCATTTAGCGCCTCTGGTACGGAGGCAAATGTTTTAAATTCAAGTTCTGTGCGCGACAGTGCTTTTTCAAATACCCAGCGGATTGATTTGTCGTCGTCAATAATCCAAATTGGCTTCATAGTATTCCTAATTATGTAATTTATATTCTGGTTCTGCGATCGTGAAAGATTATTGCTTAATCACGGTGGGTTTAATTGCTGATGTTTCAATGGGTAGCAAAATGGTAAAGCAAGTACTACCCGGTTTACTGTCACACTCAATCATGCCGTGATGCTGGGTTATGAAAGTTTGCGCTAAAGTCAGACCTAGCCCCGTGCCACCTTCAATTCCTGACACTAGTGGGTAAAAAATACGCTCACGAATATTTGCTGGAATACCTGGGCCGTTATCGGTAATTTCTAATTTAATGGCAACGCGATAGCGTTTTCTAGCTAGTGTTACTTGACGCTCAGCACGTGTTTTAAATATTATTTGACTATCTGGTGTGCGGTTGGCTTGCATTGCTTGAACTGCATTTCGGGCAATGTTCAGTACTGCTTGTATCAGCTTTTCGCGGTCTCCAATTAACTCAGGTAAGCTTAAATCATAATCCCGTTTAATCAACACGCCTTGGGGTGATTCTGCGAGTAGTAGGCTACGTACACGTTCAAGTACTTCATGAATATTGGTTGGCTGATATTTTGGTGCACGATGTGGTATGAGCAATCTATCCATAAGGGATTGCAAACGATCCGCTTCTTTAATAATCACTTGGGTATATTCGCGTAAGCTTGGAGAGGGTAGTTCATGCTCAAGTAATTGTGCCGCACCACGTAAGCCGCCAAGCGGGTTGCGTATCTCATGGGCAAGATTGCGCAGTAATTCCGCATTGGCTTGTTGCTGTATCAGCATGCGCTCTTCGCGAGCAATCCGCAACTGCGCATCCATTTGCTGAAATTCTAAAATTAAAGAAGCATTGGGTGAGTCAATTGGTGTGACTGTGCAGGTGACTGCAAAAGATTGGTGTCTATGTGTGCTGATCACAAACTCATGCTCACGGAATGGACTTTGTTGCAATGAGGCGTTTTTAACTGCGAGCATTAAAATCTCACAATCAGGAAAAACATCTTCTATTTTCATACCAGTAACATGCGTGGCACTAAATGCAAAAATAATTTCGGCGCCAGGGTTAATGTAAACTACGCGACGATTATTATCGAGCAAGATAATCGCAGTGGCTAGAAACTCTAGACCAGAAAAATGATTTGGTGTTGGTTGAACCATGTCAGTATTAAATTAAGCATAATTAACGATAATACTATGATTAAAGCAAAACCTAGACCAACTTGATGAGATGGTTAAATTTAGTTTGTTAATATGATTAATGCGGATGTTTTTTGATTTAGAAGCGGTGAATGAGAGTTTGAATTTTTGCATTCACCTATCAGCGAAGTGCATCAAGCTCTTTTTGCAATAATTTGATATTATTTTCGTGGCTATCAACGTCCGCTTGCAGGTTTTTTATTTTCTCATCAAATTTAGCTACGTTGCGAAAGGTTGATGTGCTGCCATTTGTATTTTTTTTGTGGAATACTTCTGGATTAGCTGCGCCATCAGCTAGGGCCTTTTTAGCTGCATCTAAAGCAGCTTTTTCAGAATCTAACTCGCTTTGCAAAATATCTTGGCGTTTACTATCGCGTTGATTTTGCGTATCTTTATCAACCTTTGGAAAGCTATCTGGTGTAGCAGTGCGCCTGTTGCTACCGCCGTCACTATTGCGTCTGGCTCTCTCGTTAGAAATGACGTTAGCATCTGGATCAAATTCTAAGCGCGATGCACCTTTTGTTTTAATATTTGAGTAAGTAATGCGACCATCAGCATCAACACGCTTGTATATTTCAGCAAAGGTATTATTAGAAAACGCAATAATTGACAGCGTTAATAATGACAATGGTAATGATGAATTATTTTTCATAATAGTAGTTTAGTAGAGTTAGTCAACTTAGGCAATGTAGTTAGCCAACGCACAGCATTAAAATGAGGTTGACGTGCTTTCTGTTGTTAGACTAAGGTGTTCTAAATAAAGAAATCTCAAGAAATAAAAAAGGGCGATATTTCGCCCTTTTTTAATCAAACAAGTTTACTAATTTAACTACATTAGCATGAGTAGTACAAACCAAACTCAGCTGGGTGTGGCGTCATACGCATTTTGTTTACTTCTTCCATTTTCAGGTTGATGTATGCATCAATCCAATCATCAGTAAACACACCACCACGAGTTAAGAACTCACGGTCTTTATCCAAAGCATCTAATGCCTCGTCTAATGAAGCACAAACTGTTGGGATTAACGCATCTTCTTCAGCTGGAAGATGGTACAAGTCTTTAGTTGCTGGCTCACCTGGATGAATTTTGTTTTGGACGCCATCTAAACCAGCCATTAACAAGGCTGAGAAAGCCAAATAAGGGTTAGCGATTGGGTCTGGGAAACGCGCTTCAACACGACGACCTTTGTCAGAATGTACGAAAGGAATACGAATAGAAGCTGAACGATTCTTAGCAGAGTAAGCCAATTTAACTGGCGCTTCAAAGTGCGGAACTAAGCGTTTGTAAGAGTTTGTGCCAGGATTAGTAATTGCGTTCAAAGCGCGTGCATGTTTGATAATGCCGCCAATGTAGTAAAGCGCAAATTCGCTTAAGCCCGCATAACCATTACCAGCAAACAAGTTTTTGCCATCTTTCCATACTGATTGATGCACGTGCATACCACTGCCGTTATCGCCAGCAAATGGTTTTGGCATAAATGTCGCTGTTTTTCCATAAGAGTGAGCAGTATTCAAAATGACGTATTTTTGAATTTGAGTCCAGTCAGCGCGTTGAGTCAATGTGCTGAATTTAGTGCCAATTTCACATTGACCAGCAGTTGCTACTTCATGGTGATGCACTTCAACAGGCACGCCCATGGCTTCTAGAGTGATACACATTGCTGAACGAATGTCCTGTAATGAATCGACAGGTGGTACTGGGAAGTAGCCACCTTTAACTCCAGGACGGTGACCAGTGTTGCCGCCTTCGAATTTCTCACCTGAAGCCCATGCACCCTCTTCTGAGTTGATGCGTACAGAGCAACCACTCATTGACACATCCCATTGAATACTGTCAAAAATGAAGAACTCTGGTTCTGGACCAAAGTAAGCTGTATCTCCTAAACCAGTTGATTTTAAATAAGCTTCAGCGCGTTTTGCTAACGAACGTGGGTCACGTTCATAACCTTTGCCATCAGTTGGGTCAACTACATCACAAGTTAAAATGAGTGTTGGTTCATCCATAAATGGATCGATGTTTGCAGTAGTTGAATCTGGCATTAATTGCATATCTGATGCTTGAATGCCTTTCCAGCCAGCAATTGAAGAGCCATCAAAAGCGTGGCCTTCAGTGAATTTAGATTCATCAAAGTGAGAGACAGGCACAGTGACGTGCTGCTCTTTACCGCGTGTATCTGTAAAACGAAAATCAACAAATTTAATGTCGTTTTCTTTTACCATTTTCATTACATTAGCCACTGACATCAAAATCTCCTAAGTGTGGTTTGGGTTAAGATAAAATATTTAAATCAAACTTTTTAATAAAAAAACGTAAGAATATTCAACTCATAAGACTAGCAGGAAACGTGCCATTTTGAAAAGACTAAACTACGGCTATTTTGACAGTCTTGTAAAATACAGCTCATTACTTTGCACTGCATTAGTGCGACAAGTTAAATTTACGCACCATTAATGTGCGTAAATTTACCAACTTTAGTGCATAATTATTTTGTGAATTTGCGACTATAATTTATCAAAAGATTTAAATAGAATTTTTCTGTAAATTCTAGAAATTAGTTTATCAATATTGATTAAGGTGAAATGATGAGCAATCAGCATGAAATTTTGAAATTAGCACAAAAACGTAGCGCAGAAAATAATTTGCCTTATGCCGGCGCGATGACACCACGTGAAGCTTTTGAAGTTTTGCAAGAAAATCCAGAAGTGCTTTTGGTAGATGTGCGCACACAGGCAGAGTTGGACTTGGTTGGGCGCATCCCTAATGCATTAAATATTGAATGGGCTTTTTATCCAGGTATGGTTAAAAATGAAGACTTCGCCAAACAATTGGTTGAAAAAGTAGATAAAAATTTGACGCTGATATTCATGTGTCGAACAGGTGGGCGCTCACACAATGCCGCAGTTTTAGCGCAGCAGCTAGGTTTTACTAATGCCTACAATATGCTAGAAGGTTTTGAAGGTGAAGCAAATGAACTTAAGCAACGCACAACGATAAATGGCTGGAAGCACGCTGGTTTGCCTTGGGCTAACTAATGACGGATAAGTACGCCGTCATAGGCAACCCAATATCTCATAGCAAATCGCCCTTGATACATGAGGCATTTGCAAAACAAACCAATCAAGACATGAGCTATGAAGCCATCTTGGCGCCACTTGATGGCTTTGAGGCTAAGGTTCTGGACTTAATTGAAAAAGGCTACAAAGGTGTAAATGTCACGGTGCCGTTTAAGTTCGATGCTTTAAAATTTGTTTTTGTGAATGGCGTGCTTAATCCTTTAGCGGAGAGGGCTCAAGCAGTTAATACCATTATGTTGAATCCTAATTTAATTGGTGATAACACTGATGGCATTGGTTTAGTTAATGATGTTACAAAGAATTTTAAGTTTAGTATTCGAAATAAGAAGGTGCTTGTATTGGGTAGTGGAGGTGCGGCTTTTGGAGTTTTGCAGCCTTTAGTTAATCAAAATCCTATGAAACTTACTATCTCAAATCGTAATTTCGCGAAAGCGGAGGTCGCAGTGCAATTACTCTCTGAATTAATTGATACTAGCCAATGTACAACAATATGTGAGGCTATAAAATTTGAAGATTTAGAAGGCCATGAATTTGATCTAGTCATCAACGCAACTTCAACTGGCTTAACTGATACAGCATTACCTATTCCTAACACTATCTTTGCTAAAGGCTGTCTTGCTTACGATATGATGTATGGCAGAGTGACACCATTTATGAAGCAGGCTAAAGAAAATGGCGCACAAGTTGCTGATGGTCTTGGTATGCTGGTAGAGCAAGCAGCGGAGGCTTTTTACTTGTGGCGCGGAGTGCGCCCAGAAACGCTAAGTGTGATTCAAGAAATTAGAAATTTGGCTTAAATAATTTTGCTACAGATAAAAACAAAAAAATGAAAAATTGGCTTCTTAATAATAAGCAAGATGCAGTTCCATTAGGTTTTGGCGGCTATTTTACGCGTGGCTTAGTATTGTTTTTTTTATTTCTTTTTTTGTACCAACTTTGGATTTTTTTACATATTTTATGGTGGATCAATTTCAATCCTTCTTCTAGCGCTTTTATGGAAGACCGATTGGATATTATTCAAGAAACCAAGCCCGATGCAGAGTTGAAACATAAATGGGTGGATTATTCTAAAATTTCCAACAATCTTAAACGCGCAGTGATTGCTAGCGAGGATGCCAAGTTTGTTGACCACGAAGGATTTGACTGGGAAGGCATACAAAAGGCCTATAAGAAAAACTTGAAAAAAGGAAAGATAGTTGCGGGTGGTTCTACTATTAGTCAGCAGCTTGCTAAGAATTTATTTTTATCTACTAAGCGCACACCATGGCGCAAAGGTGAAGAGGCTCTGATTACCGTGATGCTAGAAAATATATTAAGTAAACGCAGAATTCTGGAAATTTATCTCAATGTGATTGAGTGGGGTAATGGTGTGTTTGGTGCGGAAGCTGCATCAAGACATTATTACAAAACTAGCGCATCTAAGTTAAGTAGCGGGCAAGCAGCCAGATTAGCCGCGATGATTCCGAATCCCCGTTTTTACGATAAACATAAATCAACTAAGTACTTAAGCCGCAGAACGGCCACCATTCAAGCAAGAATGCGCTTTGCAGAGGTGCCGTAACATAAAAACATATGTCCTGTAAGTAATATCCATGAGGACTTCGCGTGCGACTTAGCACTTAGCGATAATGAAGATGCCAAGAACTGGTACAAAGCATATGTTTTTAATCTTCTCTCAGTAAAAGTTGCAATTATTTTTCTAACAATAGGTTAGCAAATTACAACATCGCTTTAAGATATTTAGCAGTGTAACTTTCAGAACTCAAAGCCACATTTTCTGGTGTGCCTTCTGCAATAATCATTCCGCCTCCATCGCCACCTTCAGGACCCATATCAACAATCCAATCAGCAGTTTTAATCACGTCCAGGTTATGCTCAATAATCACGATGGTGTTACCTGCGTCGCGAAGACGATGAATCACATCAAGTAATAATTGAATGTCGGCAAAATGCAGTCCCGTTGTTGGTTCATCTAAAATATACAGTGTGCGGCCAGTATCACGTTTGCTAAGCTCGAGCGCTAGTTTTACGCGCTGCGCTTCACCGCCAGAAAGCGTGGTAGCACTTTGACCTAATGTAATGTAGCCTAAACCAACATCCAATAGTGTTTTAAGCTTGCGTGAAATAACGGGTTGCGCACTAAAAAATGTATGTGCTTGTTCTACCGTCATTTCCAAAACTTCACGTATGTTTTTACCTTTGAATTGAATCTCTAAGGTTTCGCGGTTATAACGGTGGCCTTTGCACACGTCGCAAGGTACATAGACATCCGGTAAAAAGTGCATTTCAACACGAATCACGCCATCACCTTGGCAAGCTTCGCAACGACCACCTTTGACATTGAATGAATATCGTCCTGGGCCGTAACCACGAACGCGACTTTCTGGTACGCCAGCAAATAGGTCACGAATTGGTGTGAATAACCCAGTATAAGTTGCTGGGTTAGAGCGCGGTGTCCTGCCAATTGGACTTTGATCCACATCAACAACTTTATCAAAAAATGCTAAGCCATCAATCTCCCCAAACGCTGCGGGCTCTGTACTGCTACCATATAAATGCTGTGAAACTACACGGTAAAGCGTGTCATTAATGAGCGTTGACTTTCCACTGCCGGACACGCCAGTGATGCAACTCAGTAAACCCACTGGCAGTTTCAGTGTGACATCTTTTAGATTGTTGCCCGTAGCATTACTTAATTTAAGCCAGCGTGTAGCATCAGGTGGAGTACGTTTCTTATTATAGATAATTTGTTTTTTGCCGCTTAAATACTCGCCAGTGAGTGAGTTGGGGTTCGCTAATACTTGTGCTGGCGTGCCTTCTGCTACAATTTTCCCGCCATGCTCACCCGCACCTGGGCCAATATCGATTACATAGTCTGCTGCTAAAATCGCGTCGTGGTCATGCTCAACTACAATGACGCTATTGCCAATATCGCGCAGTCGTTTAAGTGTTTCCAGCAATCTGTCATTGTCGCGCTGATGCAAACCAATTGACGGTTCATCTAGCACGTACATTACGCCGGTTAGGCCACTACCGATTTGTGACGCCAAGCGAATGCGCTGTGCTTCACCGCCAGAGAGTGTTTCCGCTGAGCGTGAAAGCGATAAATATTCTAAGCCTACATTCGTTAAAAATTTCAGGCGGTTGCTAATCTCCTTGACAATCTTGTCAGCAATAGCAAGCTTAGCGCCAGTTAATTCAATTGATTCAAAGAAAGTAAGTGCTAACTTTAAGGGCACTTCGCAGACTTCGTGAATGTTCTTATTGCCCACTTTTACATGGCGGGCTTCTTTGCGTAAACGTGTGCCAGCGCAATCTGGACAGCTTTGCGAGTTCAAGTATTTTGCCAACTCTTCACGTACGGTTTGCGAATCGGTTTCGTGATAACGACGTTTAAGATTGTTTAAAATACCCTCAAAGCTGTGAGTTTTTTCAAAGACAACGCCACGCTCATTCAGATATTTAAACGGCATTTCTTCTTTGCCACTGCCGTTGAGTAATATCTTTTGAATATACTCGGGAAGTTTTTCAAATGCAGTATCCAAGTTAAAGTTGTAATGCGTGGCTAAGCTTGAAAGCATTTGAAAGTAAAACTGATTACGTCTATCCCAGCCCTTAATGGCGCCAGCAGCTAATGATAAATGCGGGAAAGCGACAACGCGTTTAGGGTCAAAAAAGTTAATATTGCCTAAGCCGTCACACACTGGGCAAGCGCCCATTGGATTATTAAATGAAAATAGGCGCGGCTCTAACTCTGCTAGTGAGTAGTCACACACGGGGCATGAAAACTTGGCAGAAAATAAATGTTCCTTATCGTTATCCATCTCAACCGCAATCGCCTTACCTTCAGCTAGGCGCAACGCGGTTTCAAAAGATTCTGCAATGCGCTGCTTCATGTCTTGTTTAACCTTGATGCGGTCAATCACTACATCCACGCTATGTTTGGTTGTTTTAGCCAGCGCTGGTAATGCATCAACTTCGTAAATCTTGCCATCGATGCGAAGGCGCACAAAGCCTTGTGCCTTCAGTTCTTCAAACAAATCTAAATGCTCACCCTTACGGTTGCTGACCACGGGCGCTAAAATCATCAGCTTGGTTTCTTCTGGTAGAGCTAACACATGATCAACCATTTGGCTCACGGTTTGTGCTTCTAACTTTATGGCATGTTCTGGGCATTCTGGGTCGCCAGCACGTGCGTAAAGCAAGCGTAGGTAATCATGAATCTCAGTGACAGTCCCTACAGTTGAGCGTGGATTATGTGAAGTGGATTTTTGCTCAATTGAGATAGCCGGTGATAAACCTTCAATTAAATCAACGTCAGGTTTGTCCATACGCGCTAAAAATTGTCTGGCGTAGGCGGAAAGTGATTCTACGTAACGGCGCTGGCCTTCTGCATATAACGTATCGAATGCGAGCGACGACTTGCCTGAACCCGATAGGCCAGTAATTACAACCAACTGATTACGCGGAATATCCAGCGAAATGTTTTTTAAATTGTGCGTACGCGCACCGCGTATTTTGATGAATTCGATCATGCTTTTACAAGAGTTTAGGACAACCTGCTAATATACCTACTTTTATAAAATTAGCTCTTAAAATTTTCATGACAGCATCAAAAAACCAGTCAGGTGATCTTTTTACAGAAATTGCATCTGAAACAATGTCGTCATTAGATTTATCATCAGAAAGCTCGGCACCTTCAGAAAAGATGACGCCACTAGAAATGCGCGCAACAACTAGCTTAGCCTCTATTTACGGCTTGCGCATGTTTGGTATGTTTTCCATTTTGCCTATTTTCGCAATCTATGCTTCATCTTTCCCTGAACATCCAACCCCATTTATGATTGGGCTTGCACTGGGCGCTTACGGCCTAACACAAGCCTTATTTCAACTGCCTTTTGGTATGGCTTCAGATAAATATGGGCGTAAGCCAGTTATTTATTTAGGACTTGCTATTTTTGCAATTGGTAGCATGGTGGCCGCCTTGGCAATGAATATTGAAGGCATTATTTTAGGCCGCGCACTGCAAGGCGCAGGCGCAGTTTCTGCAGTAGTTACCGCATTATTGGCTGATTTGACGCGGGATGAGCATCGTACCAAGGCGATGGCAACCATCGGCGCAACGATTGGTGTTGCATTTGCGGTTTCGCTGGTTGGCGGGCCAATACTTAATCAGTGGATAGGTGTGCCAGGTATCTTTGCTTTGACAGGCTTATTAACACTGGCTGCAATTGCCGTGGTCAAATTTGTAGTGCCAGACCCAGTTCACAGCCATTACCATTCTGATGCAAGCGCTGCGCCAGCCAAACTAAAAGATGTACTAAAAAACAAGCAATTATTACGCTTGAACTATGGCATATTTGCTCTGCATGCAGCGCAAATGGCGATGTTTGTTGTTGTCCCGTTTGCAATTACTAAATCAAGCCATATGGATGTTAATCAGCATTGGCATATATATTTACCTGTGTTGATAGCTTCTTTTGTTTTTATGGTGCCGGCAATTATTTATGCTGAAAAACAAGCAAAAATGAAGCAGGTATTTGTTGGGGCAGTCGCCACTATGTTTGTTGCGCAGATAATGTTTGCAAGTTCAATCGAACATTTTTGGGGCATAGTCGCCTCACTTACTTTTTATTTTATTGCGTTTAATATACTAGAAGCTTCTTTACCTTCTATTATTAGTAAAATTGCACCTGCGGCAGCTAAAGGCACGGCGATGGGCGTTTATAATACATCGCAGTCATTGGGCATATTTGTAGGCGGAGCATTGGGTGGTTATTTGTCACATAAATTAGGATTTTCCAGCGTATTCATTTTTTGTAGCGTAATGATGCTTTTGTGGCTAATATTGGCATATTCAATGCAAGCGCCAGCAGCTGTAAGAACTAAAATGTACAGTTTGGATGAAAACACTGCTGAATTGACAGGTGCTGCGGCCGATATACTTAGAAACAAGCTTGCAAAACTAGCTGGGGTTTTAGAGGCGGTGGTGTTGCCGCAAGAACGCACCATTATATTAAAATTAGATACAAAAATATATAATATGCAAGGTTGGGATGATTCCCAATTTCAAGCGCAAGTGCATCAATTATTGGGGAAATAAAAATGGCATCAGTTAATAAAGTGATATTAGTTGGCAATTTAGGTCGCGACCCTGAGGTTAGATTTATGCCAAATGGCGAGGCTGTGTGTAACTTTAGCATTGCAACGACTGATAGTTGGAAAGATAAGGCAGGTGCAAAACAAGAGCGCACCGAATGGCATAACATTGTGATGTATCGCAAGTTGGCAGAAATCGCAGGCGAATATCTCAAAAAAGGTCGCCCAGTTTATGTGGAAGGCCGGTTGCAAACGCGCAAATGGCAAACTAAAGAAGGACAAGATCGTTACACCACAGAAATTATTGCCGACCAAATGCAAATGTTGGGTGGTCGTGAAGGTGGTAGTTCAAATGCAAGCTACGATGGTGGGATGGATCAAAGTAGTGGCGGTGATGATAACTATAACCAAACTTCTAATCAAACCTCGGAAAAACAGGCGAATGCGCCTACTCAGTCAGCAGCTAAATCAACCGCTGGGGGCTCTGGCTTTGATGATTTTGAAGACGACATACCTTTTTAAAATTTACCAAAAGTAAGACTGTGAACTTAAAGCCAGCATGCTGGCTTTAGTTTTTTAACCATATCTTTCTGAAAGTTGTTTTGAAATCAATGTGTTTCGTCGCATTGGTGCTGTCAGTAAGGTATAATTTCGTTTTTTAGATTTTAGCTACCATTTAAATATGCCTATTTACGATTACCAATGTTCAAGCTGCGGTCATAAAGCAGAAGTTATGCGCAAAATCAGCGCGGCGAATATAGAAGCTTGTCCAGAATGCGGTGCTGAAACATTTAGCAAACAATTATCCGCGCCTAGCTTCCAATTAAGCGGTAGTGGCTGGTATGCCACGGATTTTAAAAACGGTAGTAGTAAACCTGCCTCAACTAGTGAGGCCGATGTGAAAGATGTTGCAACTAAAGTGGAGAGTAGTTCAGAAAAAAAGACTGATGCTGTAGCTTCGCCAGTATCTTGTGCAACAGGCTGTGCTTGTCATTAAGCAAAGCTACCGTTAAATTCAATAGATTGAGCGCATGAAAAAATATTTTATTACAGGGTTGTTAGTGTTGGTGCCTTTGTTTATCACTGTATGGGTAGTCACAAGCCTAATTGAAATGATGGATCAAAGTTTATTACTTCTACCAGTAAGTTGGCGACCTAAAGCGCAGTTAGGGCTAGAAATACCTGGCGTTGGTGCTTTGCTTACGCTTTTCATAATTTTTGTTACGGGCTTAATTGCGACCAATTTCTTTGGGAAGAAGTTGATTTTGTTGTGGGAGTATCTGTTGGCTCGTGTGCCTGTGGTGAAATCTATTTACGCCAGTGTAAAACAAGTATCGGACACGCTTTTTTCAGATTCTGGCAATGCTTTTCGTCAAGCTGTATTGGTGCAATTTCCAAGGCAAGGCGCTTGGACTATTGCTTTTATTACGGGCCAGCCAGGTGGTGACGTAGTGAATCATCTGCAAGGTAATTATGTGAGCGTTTATGTGCCAACTACGCCTAATCCTACAGGTGGCTATTTCTTGATGATGCAACGTGCAGATATCATTGAGCTAGATATGAGCGTAGACGAAGCGCTGAAATATATTATTTCAATGGGAGTAGTGGCACCGAAAGCGAACCTTAAAGCTAAGTTATTACTTAAAGATTAACAAATGAATTACAAGATATAAAAACTAACCATTCAACATTAACTGACTATTCAACAAGACTTAACATCATGCGTACACATTACTGCGGCCATTTAAACCGCGAACACATCGGACAAACTGTTACTTTATGTGGTTGGGCGCACCGTCGCCGTGACCACGGAGGCGTTATTTTTATCGACCTGCGCGATCGTGAAGGATTGGCACAAATTGTTGTGAACCCTGATGCAAAAACAGCCTTTGCGATTGCAGAGGCCGTGCGCAGTGAATATGTGCTTAAAGTGACTTGTGTAGTGAATGCGCGACCAGAAGGCGCCACCAATGCTAACTTGGCAACTGGTGAAGTGGAAATGATTGCCACTGAGATTGAAATTCTCAATGCATCACTCACGCCACCGTTCCAATTAGATGACGAAAATCTTACTGAAACCGTGCGTTTGCAGCACCGTTATATTGATTTACGTCGCCCATCGATGCAAAAAAACATGATGTTACGTTATCGCGTAGCTAAAACCTTGCGCGATTATTTGGATACCAACGGCTTCATTGAAGTTGAAACGCCAATGTTGACGCGCTCAACCCCAGAAGGTGCGCGCGATTACTTGGTGCCTAGCCGTGTTCACGCGGGTCAGTTTTTTGCTTTACCACAATCACCGCAATTGTTTAAACAATTATTGATGGTGTCAGGTTTTGACCGTTACTTCCAAATCACCAAATGTTTCCGTGATGAAGACTTACGCGCAGACCGTCAGCCAGAATTCACACAAGTCGATATAGAAACATCATTCATGACTGAAAATCAAATCATGGATATTGTTGAAGAGATGATTCGTCAGATGCTGAAATCTGTTCAGAACGTAGATTTGCCAGCCGCATTCCCGCGTATGTCATTCCATGAGGCTATGACCCGCTTCGGTTCAGATAAACCAGATATGCGCGTGACGTTAGAAATCACCGAGCTTTCAGACGTAATGAAAGATGTAGATTTCAAAGTGTTTGCAGGCGCTGCGAATATGTCTGGCGGGCGCGTAGCTGCATTGCGCGTGCCAGGTGGTGCGGCAATTGCCCGTAGCGAGATTGATGCTTACACAGACTTTGTTAAAATCTATGGCGCAAAAGGTTTGGCGTACATCAAGATTAACGATGTAACTAAACTCAATGAAGAAGGCCTGCAAAGCCCAATCGTTAAAAATATTCATGTCACCGCATTGCAAGCGATTATCGACCGCACAGGCGCACAAAACGGCGACATCGTATTTTTTGGCGCAGATAAAACTAAAGTAGTGAACGAAGCGCTAGGCGCGTTGCGTCTTAAAGTCGGTCACGATAAAGGTCATGTGGATGGCCGCGCATGGGCGCCACTGTGGGTGGTGGATTTCCCAATGTTTGAACATGATGAAGAAAATGACCGCTGGGCAGCATTGCATCACCCGTTTACTGCACCAAAAGACGGCCACGAAGATTTACTCACCAGCAACCCAGGTGCTGCGCTTTCGAAAGCCTACGACATGGTACTCAACGGCTGGGAAGTTGGTGGCGGTTCAGTGCGTATTCACAAACAAGACGTGCAATCAAAAGTATTCGATGCACTAAAAATCAGTAAAGAAGAAGCGCAAGAGAAATTCGGCTTCTTGCTAGATGCCTTGCAATACGGTGCACCTCCACATGGTGGCCTAGCGTTCGGTTTAGATCGTTTAGTGACTTTGATGACAGGTGCAGAATCAATCCGTGACGTAATTGCCTTCCCTAAAACGCAGCGCGCACAGTGCTTAATGACCAATGCTCCAAATGAGGTGGATGAGAAGCAACTTCGTGAGTTGCATATTCGCGTTCGTTCTCAAACGCCAGTGGCATAAAATGCACTCACTTTACGATAACGTCATTACATCCGCTTACCGTACTATTCGTATTGTATACGCGGATGTGCCTAGTTCTCGTATCGCGAATTGCATTCTTGGCTAAATTCAAGTGAAAAGTGGCGAATTTATTTAAGAGAAGCCATATGTCAGTTAGAGTACGCGAAACGAAGTTATTCTAAGATACAAAAGGCAAAGGAATTTAACGACACTTTTTCAGTTTTTCATAACCTTCGTCACTTTATTATTCATTTATCAAATATAAATAAATTGTTTGTGGTTAAAGCTGGTGTAGATTGAGAAGCAATTTTACGAAGTTTCACTAAGCTACCAGAACTAGATTTAAGACCGGCAAGAAATCATAGAAATCATTTAGAGCATTTTGATAAAAGACTAGATATTTGGATTTTAAATCATGATGGGTAAACATTTTTTGACAATAACATTGCTGCTGGTGCAAAAGGATTCCCTGAAAAAGCTTTCCTTAGAGCTTTAGATGGCGATATATATAAATTTTATGGCGAGTCTTTTCAGCTAACTCCAATTTTTGATGCAGAAGAAAAGTTATATGATCAACTTGTTCAAGTAGATGAGATAAAGTAAAAATCATGCCAGTCACCAAACTAAACCACGTCAATCTTCGCACGCCTTACGAGACAATGCTGAAGCTCAAAGATTTCTACTGTGATGTAGTTGGTTTAAAAGTTGGGCCGCGTGAGGGTTTTACTAGCCGTGGTTTTTGGTTGTATATAGGTGATACGCATGTGATGCATTTGGCAGAATATCGCGGTGAAGGCGAGCCGTTGACTAATGTGCTCACTACCATAGACCACATCTCGTTTACCTGCATCGACATGCCTGCCACTGAAGCGCATTTAAAGGCGCATCACATTGCGTATTCTATTCGTGATTTGCCAGTGTTGAATGTTAAACAAATTAACTTTAAAGACCCAGTAGGTAATGGCGTTGAGCTATTTTTCTACATGGATAAAGAGTAAATTCACTAATTAAATCAATTGAATTTTTTAATGTGACCGCTGTCACATACATTGACGTGGAACACCATAGAATGTGACACTTGTGTTTGTGTTGTTATAACGTCATCGGATTTTTAATGAATGCGTTAAATAGTACATTCTGTATCGATAAAGTTTGTGGAGCCTAATTAAAATGAAACAATTTACACATCAGATATTTTTAAAACTACTTTTAGCTACTACTATTTCATTAATGTTTGTTGCGCCAGCCAGTGCCGAGGCTGACCCTAAACTTTGGCCTGTGATGAAAGAAGCATTTTTTGCAAAACGTGATATGAAGGAAGTGGACTTCATTAAAATTGAAGCGCCAAAACGCGCAGAAAGCGGCGCACAAGTGCCTGTTACTTACACAATTGATAACGCCGCAGCGGGTGGTGTAAAAATTGTTAAACTCTATTCGTTTGTTGATGCAAATCCTATCCCACTTACTGCGACTTATCACCTAACAGATGCGGTAGCTAACTTTAATTTAGCTACGCGTATTCGTTTTGAAATGGATGCGTTTGTGCGCTTGGTGGGTGAAGATGCCAGCGGTAAGCTATATTTAGCTTCACGTGAAATTCGCGCTGCAGGCGGTTGCGGTGGCACGGTAGAAAATGACGAAGCGGCTGTACGCGCGATGGCAGGCAAAATCAAACTGAAGGTAGATGATGTTAAGCTTGGCAATGTGGCAACTACAACATTTAACATTAAGCATATTATGCGTACAGGTTTGCAACGCGATTTAGTTTCACAAGGATTTGTGCCAGCGTTTTATATCAATAAAACAGAGTTCAATTATAATGGTAAACCTTTAATGACTGTAGATGTGGGCGTGGGTACGGCTGAAGACCCTTACTTTAAATTTAACTTTGTGCCAGATGCTGCAGGTAAATTAGAAGTGACTGCGACAGATAATGAAGGTAAATCCTTTACACAAGCGATAGATGTAAAAGGCTAGATTTATCTCAGCTAAAAAAGGTCTCCAAGTGGAGACCTTTTTTATTGGGTCATTTATTTTGCACAATGTTAAAATACCGCGAATAATTCAAATTTCCCATTCTGGAGAGCCAAAATGAAAAGCTATCGTAAGGAATTATGGTTTAATCCGCCAACCCGTGTGGCGTTTATTCGCATTACTGAACAAGTGAATGAATGTTTGCGTGAAAGTGGCGTAAAAGAAGGTTTGGTTTTAATCAACGCCATGCATATCACCGCAAGTGTATTCATTAATGATGACGAGCGTGGTTTGCACCACGATTACACACAATGGTTAGAAAAGCTTGCGCCACATGAACCACTTCAGTTCTATCGACATAACGATACAGGCGAAGATAACGCTGATGCGCATATGAAGCGCCAATTGATGGGGCGTGAAGTGGTGGTGGCGATTACCGATGGCCGTTTGGATTTTGGGCCTTGGGAACAGATTTTTTACGGTGAATTTGATGGACGCCGTAAGAAGCGGGTATTAGTTAAAATTATTGGTGAATAAATATAAAAGAGATGCAAATGAATAGCCCCGAACTATTAGCACCTGCTGGTGACCTAGACCGTATGCGCACCGCTTTTGATTATGGTGCAGATGCTATTTATGCCGGTCAGCCTCGTTATAGCTTACGTGCGCGTAATAATGATTTTACGATGGCGAATCTTGATATTGGTATTAAAGAAGCACATGCCCGTGGTAAAAAGTTTTTTGTCGCTAGCAATATTTCCCCGCATAACGCTAAGGTGAAAACCTATATGGCGGATATGGCGCCAGTAATTGCTATGCAGCCTGACGCGCTGATTATGTCTGACCCAGGGCTGATTTTAATGGTGCGCGAAAAATGGCCAGAGATGCCAGTGCATCTATCGGTACAAGCCAATACTGTCAACTTTGCAACGGTTAAATTTTGGCAAGCGATGGGGCTAAAGCGGGTTATTTTGTCACGTGAATTGTCTTTAGATGAGATTGAAGAAATCAGACAGCTTTGCCCAGAAATTGAGTTAGAAGTATTTGTTCACGGTGCTTTGTGCATTGCCTATTCTGGACGTTGCTTACTCTCAGGCTACTTTAATCAGCGTGACCCTAACCAAGGAACATGCACTAATTCTTGTCGTTGGGATTACAAAGTTCACGATGCCACTGAAGATGCAGCGGGAGTAATCCGATTGAATGAATTCGACTTTCAAGCTGAGATGGAGAAATCTAGTTTATCTGGTTGTGGCAGTTTGCCTCGCCACCCGCTGGCAGATAATGTCTATCTCATCGAAGAAAAAGGTCGTCCGGGCGAGTTGTTGCCGATATTGGAAGATGAGCACGGCACATACATTATGAACAGCAAGGATTTACGTGCGATTGAGCATGTAGAGCGTTTGGTTAAAATGGGTGTGCATTCATTGAAAATTGAAGGGCGCACTAAGTCACGCTATTATGTGGCGCGGACTTGCCAAAACTATCGCAAAGCGATTGATGATGCCGTGGCTGGGCGTCCATTCGACTGGAATTTATTAAGCGATTTAGAAAACTTGGCAAATCGTGGCTATACCGATGGTTTTTATCAACGTCATCACACCGCAGAGCATCAAAATTACAAACAAGGATATTCAATTTCAAACCGCAGTTTATATGTAGGTGATATTGTTTCTTACGATGTTGAAAAAGGTCTGGCTGATATTGAAGCACGCAATAAGTTCGGTGTGGGAGACCGTCTGCAGATTATCCATCCATCAGGCAACCACGAGATAGTAGTTGAGCAGATGTTCAATAAGAAAGGCGAGAACATTCAAGAGGCTTCTGGTAGCGGCTATTATGTACGACTGCCCGTTGCGGCCCAAGATTTAAGGAATGCAATGGTGGCGAAATATTTGTAGCATTGAATAAAAAAGCCTGACAAAAAACAACTTTGTCAGGCTCTTAAAAAACATGATGCAGTGAAGAAGATTTAACCTGTAATATAGCTTTCTAATTGTTTGATAAGGCCCTGCTGATAAGAAATAGTCTCTTTCACCAAATCGCCAATAGATAGCATGCCAACCACTTTGCCGTTATCAATTACTGGTAGATGACGGATGCGCTTGTCAGACATGACGGTCATTGCCTGTTCAATGTTATCTGTGAGTTTGGAAGAGATTACATCTGTAGTCATTACCTCACTAATAGGTGTGGTCTTAGAAGATTTTCCTTGCAGAATAACTTCGCGGGCATAATCTCGCTCAGAAAAAATACCTACAAGTTTATCGCCATCAAGAACGACTAAAGCACCTATTTTATATTCGGCTAACACTACCAAAGCATCAAAGACTGGGCGATGCGGGGCGATTGAAATGACTTCTTTATATTTTTTGCTATCAAGTAGCTGTTGTATTGTTTTCATGATTTTCTCCTCACATTGGACGCTATGAAAATATACACCTTATAATGGCTACAGCACAATTCTTATTAGCAAATTGAGTCTAAAAGTTAGCCCATGCAAAAAAATACAGTCATTAAAGCATTTGTTGCACTTTTCGTACTCACACTCATTTGGGGTTATAACTGGGTAGTCATGAAGTTGGCTGTACAGTATGCCAGCCCATTCCAGTTTGCAGCATTGCGCACCTTTTTAGGTGCAGCTATATTATTCGTGATTATTTTTCTCACAAAAAGGCCGTTGGCGTTGAAAGAGTTCCCGACCATGTTAGCCTTGGGATTATTGCAGACTTGTGGATTTACAGGGCTATTGATATGGGCATTGGTTGAAGGTGGCGCAGGTAAAACAGCGGTACTTACTTATACTATGCCTTTTTGGGTGATGCTACTCGCTTGGCCTATGCTTGGTGAAAAAGTGCAAGGATGGCAATGGTTGGCGGTGGTGTTTGCCTTGTTTGGTATGGTGCTAATTTTTGATCCGTTGCATATTAAGTCAGATGGCTTCAGTATGTTTTTAGCACTATGTTCTGGAATTTCATGGGCGATTTCGGCAATCATTTCAAAAAAGTTACATCAGCGTGCGCCGCATTTAGATTTACTCAACCTCACCGCATGGCCCATGTTGTTAGGCTCTATTCCAATAATCGTCATTGCATTTATTTTGCCAGCACCGCCAATACAATGGACCAATACATTTATTTTCACCGTTCTATTTAATGTAATTTTAAGTGGCTGCTTAGCATGGGTGCTGTGGTTATATGCTCTACAACGTTTGCAAGCTGGAGTTGCGAGCATGTCGTCAATGCTCGCACCCGTTATAGGTGTTGCCGCTGCTTGGATTCAATTGAATGAAGTGCCAAATACCTATGAATTGATTGGTATGGTTTTTATTGCTTTATCTTTAGTAACTATTTCAGTCATCAGCATACGAAAACATTCAGAGATAGATCCCGCACAAGGGCAAGAGTAAGTTGCGGATAGCCTATGATAAAATACAACAATACATTTAGAAATATACTTAGAGGGAAGTACCATGGCAGGTCATAGTAAATGGGCAAATATTCAACATCGCAAGGGTCGCCAAGACGCCAAGCGAGGCAAGATTTTCACTAAATTGATTAAAGAAATCACTGTAGCTGCGCGCTTAAGTGGTGGTGATGTCACCATGAATCCTCGTTTGCGAGCGGCAGTGGCTGAGGCTAAAGAAGAAAATATGCCAGCAGACAATATAACGCGGGCCATTAAGAAAGGTACTGGCGAACTGGAAGGTGTGAACTACGAAGAAATTCGATATGAAGGCTATGGCATTAATGGCGCGGCCATTATTATTGACTGCTTAACTGATAATAAGCAACGCGCTGTAATGGATGTGCGCCATGCGCTAAGCAAATATGGCGGTAATTTAGGTACAGATGGCAGTGTAGTATTTATGTTTAAACACTGCGGTAGCTTAATTTACGAGCCAGGTACAGATGAAGATAAGGTAATGGAAGTCGCCTTAGAGGCGGGGGCGGAAGATGTGGTCACCGATGAAGATGGCAGTATAGAAGTCATCACACCGCCCAACGATTTTATGTCGATTAAAGAAGCTATGGAAGCTGCGGGCTTAAAAGCAGTAATGGCAGAAGTGACCATGAAGCCGAATATGGAAACGACATTTACAGGCGATGATGCAGTAAAAATGCAGAAAATATTGGATGCATTAGATGATTTAGATGATGTGCAGGATGTTTATACCTCAGCCGTAATTGAAGATTAATAAATGTCTTCAGCCATTGTCAGGAGGGCTACGTTAGATGACTTTAAGCAAGTGGCTTTGTTATTTAATGAATATCGGCAGTTTTATGTACAGCCAAAAAATATAGATTTGGCTGAGAGCTTTATTAAAACCAGGTTAGTTAATAAAGATTCAATTATTCTAGTGGCGGTTGATGATAAGCAGCATCTCGTTGGTTTTTGTCAAATTTATCCTACATTTTGCTCATTGATTGCAGCGCCAATATTTTTACTTTACGACTTGTTTGTCGATGTTCCATCTAGAAAAACAGGAGCGGGAAAGTTGCTGCTGTTGGCTGCGCATGAACATGCACAACAAAATGGATGCGCGAGATTAGATTTAACGACTGCCAAAACAAACCTTACAGCACAGTCATTATATGAAAGCTTAGGCTGGGTTCGAGATGAAGAATTTTATACCTACACTAAGGTGGTTTGAAGTTTTGCAGATAACCGAGATTTATCCAACTTTTTTGCATAGGATGTAGGATAAATGGCTGTCACCCGCATACTCGGCATAGATCCTGGCCTCCGCATAACAGGTTTTGGTGTCATTGAAAAAATAGGTGAAAAAATCACCTATATCTCAAGCGGTACGATTAAAACTGCTAGTGGTAAAAAGAATAAAGTTGAAGGCGAAGATGATAGAGAGGAACTGCCAGCTCGCTTGAAAATTATCTTAGATGGTTTGTTTGAGGTGATTGATACTTATCAGCCTAATCAAGTGGCGATTGAAAAAGTGTTTGTGAATATCAATCCACAATCAACGTTGTTGCTTGGCCAAGCGCGCGGCGCGGCCATTAGCGCAGCAGTCATTCGTAATTTAGTGGTTGCTGAATACACAGCGCTTCAAGTCAAACAGGCTGTAGTGGGCAACGGACATGCACAAAAACAGCAGGTCCAAGAAATGGTTAAACGCTTACTTAATTTACCTTCAGTACCTAAGCCAGATTCAGCTGATGCTTTAGCCTGCGCCATCTGCCATGCGCATGGCGGGCAGGGTTTGGGTAAATTAGCTACGGCAGGTTATCGTGTTCGTGGCGGGAGACTTGTTTGATGACAACTCTCAATAATTTAGAGCCTGATAATGCGAGCTTTTCAAATCCACTCATGCTTTATTTTGCCGCGACTCGCCCAGCTTTTCTTATTGCTACTTTAGCTGCTTGTTTACTAGGCTTGGTAAGTGCAGTATATTCAGGTGTCATTTTTCAGTTAAGCACGGCGATTTTAACGATATTACTGGCGCTCATAGTGCATGCTGGCGTGAATGTGCTCAATGATTATTTTGATGCACTTAATGGCACAGATGCTATCAATACTGAACGTTTATATCCATTTACTGGAGGTAGCCGATTTATTCAAAATGGTATTTTGACTACTTCGCAAATGGCTTACTTCGGCTATTTTTTAATTATTGTAGCGATGTTAGGTGGACTATATTTATCATGGTTAGTGGGCGCTAGCTTACTGACTATTGGCGCATTGGGTGTGTTGTCTGGGTGGGCTTATTCTGCTTCACCGTTAAGATTGAATAGTCGTGGCTTGGGTGAATTTTGCGTATTGGTTGGCTTTCTAGGCGTGGTGGTCGGAGCAGATTTTGTGCAGCGAAAGATGTTTTCATTTCAGCCTTTTATTATTGCTATGCCATACGCACTTTTGGTGACTAATTTACTTTATGTCAACCAATTTCCAGATAGAAAAGCTGATGCAATGTCTGGCAAGCGCCATTTAGTTGTGAAATTGCCACTCAAATTTGCTGTGTTGATTTATCCTTTATTGGCGATGCTAGCTGGAGCTTGGCTAATTTATTTTGTAATTAACGGTATGTTACCCGCGTTAGCTTTACTTTCTCTTTTACCGTTACTATTATCAGCACGCAGTGCATGGATATTACATCTATTTTCTGCAACCCCAGCCAAGCTACTCCCCGCAATTAAATTGACGCTTGCAGCAATGCTTGGGCATGCGCTATTGTTAATATTAGTAATGATTTGGAAGATGCCATGATTGGAAGATTAAACGGAATTCTGCTGGAAAAAACGCCGCCCTTGGTGTTAATTGATTGCAATGGTGTGGGTTATGAATGTGAAGTGCCGATGAGTACTTTTTACAATTTGCCAGCTATCGGCGAGAAAGTGGTGATGCTGACGCATTTTGTAGTGCGAGAAGATGCGCAGCTTTTGTATGGATTTGGTAGCGACCAAGAACGTGTGACTTTCCGGCAGTTGCTCAAAGTAAATGGTATCGGCGCAAAGTCCGCACTTTCTATTTTAAGCGGCTTATCGATTGAAGATTTAGTCCAAGCCGTTGCTATGCAAGAAACCGCCATGCTGACGCGCGTGCCAGGCGTTGGTAAAAAAACTGCTGAGCGATTATTGCTTGAATTGAAAGATAAGTTTAGCGTTTCAGGCTTAACGGCAAGTCAGGTTAATCAGCCGAAATCAGCGAGTAGCGATGTACTCAATGCACTCATTTCATTAGGGTACAATGAGCGTGAAGCGTTGGCTGCAGTGAAGTTGCTGCCAGGTGAAGTAACGGTCGCAGAAGGTATTAAGCGAGCATTAAAAGCGTTATCTAAATAAGGTGCCCATAAAAAAGCTAATGAAAAGCCGGAGTAGTCATGCGTAATTTAAGTAAAAGTTCTTGGATAGCTGCGGTTATGTTAGCAGTAATGCTAAGCGCTTGCGGACAAGATAAAAACGCAGCCAAAGTGATGCCGACGTCAACTGAAAGTGTACGATCTATGCCAGCACCAACCGCAGATGTGGCGCTGGCTAAGATGACGGGTGGTGCAGAAGAGTCGCTTACAGAAGTAAGTGAGCCTAAAGCTGTAAATACAATGCTAAAGCGTTATATTGCAATGCGCCATTCTTTGGTTATAGAAACGCCAAGTAGTAAAATGCAAGCAGCATTTGACGCGACAGTTACGCGCTGTGAACAATTAAATTGTCTAATATTAAGCGCAAATTTTAATCGTCAGACACCTTACAGCCCACCTTCAGCCAGTTTATCTGTGCGTGTGCCACCCAGATCTGTGGAGATATTTTTAACTGGATTGGCGAAAAATGGTGAAGTGCTGCAACATCATCGTGATACTGAAGATAAAACTGATGCTGTGATTGATGCGGATGCAAGGATTAAAAATCTCATGGAATTTCGCGATAGTTTACGTGCGATGATGGGAGATAAAGCAGCAAAATTTAAAGATTTGATTGAAGTGCAGCGAGAGTTGGTGAATACGCAAAGTCAGCTTGACAGTATCAATGGCATTCGTAAATCACTTGAGCAAGAAACAGAGATGGTGGCTGTGAATATAGATTTTTCTGCAGAGCAAAGTATCGCCGAGCAAAGTTTTTTTGCACCAGTTATCCAAGCTTTAGATAATGCTGGACGGATTATGATGGAAAGCATTGCTGCTATTATTACGTTTTTGATGACAATCTTGCCGTGGCTAGTTTTTGGCATACCGATGATTATTTTAGCTAGAAAAATTTGGCATAAAATTCGCAGTAAAAAAGTATGATGATTAAAACTAATCGCCTGATTACAGCAGATACAGTGAGATTGGCTAAGAAACATTTAAATCGCGGTTCAAGGCATAAGCATGATTAATTCTAACCAAATAGCACGCGTCGCCATAATAGCTTTGCTAATAATGGGTTGCTCCCTAGTTTTACTTCCGTTCATGGCGGCAATTCTGTTTGCAGCCATACTCTGTGTGTTTACGTGGCCGCTGTATCAGCGCATGTGGAAACGCCTAGGCCATCGTGATGGAATAGCAGCGGCTATCATGACTATATTATTGTTGATTACGCTACTTTTGCCAGTGGCATATCTTGCCACGAGCTTAGCTGAAAACGCAAATACACTATACGATGAATTGCAATTTGTGCTGCAACATCTGCAACCGCGTGCACCTGAATGGATGAGCGAATTACCATTAGTAGGTGGTCAATTGACTGAATTCTGGGAGCATACAGCAGTGAGTCACGAAGAGTTGATGAAATTGCTTAATCAGTATTCAGAACCAATACGTGCATTAGGTCTGCAGGCAGTAAAATTAGTAGCAGGCGGATTTTTCCAACTACTTTTGGTGCTGTTCGTGGCTTTCTTTTTTTATCGCGATGGTAAGCGTTTGAGTGCAAGTTTAATTACAATTATTCGGCGACTTGGTGGTGAGTTGGGAGAGGAAATGCTGGACCTTTCTTGCAACACTGTAAAAGGTGTCATGTTGGGTATTTTTGGTACTGCACTGGCGCAGTCGGCAGTGGCGCTGTTTGGATTTTTGATAGCTGGTGCACCGATGCCGCTACTGTTGGCGTTAGCTACATTTTTCTTATCTGTTATCCCAGTAGGGCCGCCATTGATTTGGGGCGGTGCAGCAATATGGCTTTATAATCACGGGGATCATGGCTGGGCGATTTTTCTTGCGCTTTATGGTTTGCTTTGTATTAGTAGTATTGATAATTTGGTCAAACCCATCCTGATTAGCCACTCATCTCATCAACCTTTGTTGTTGGTGGTGCTAGGTGTGTTGGGTGGGGCATTAGCCTTTGGTTTTATCGGTATTTTTCTTGGGCCGACTTTGTTAGCGGTTGGTCTAACGTTAGTGTCACATTTAGTTGATTTTCAAAATAGAAAGACACGTGAAATTCCATGATAGAAACTGATCGCTTGATTGCACCAGACGCTGAAAGTCCACGAGAGGAAGCCTTAGAGCGTGCGCTTCGACCTAAGTTATTAGATGAGTATGTGGGGCAAGAGAAAGCGCGTAGTCAGTTAGAGATTTTTATTAATGCGGCGAGGGGTCGTAGTGAGGCTCTAGATCACGTATTGCTTTTTGGGCCGCCAGGATTAGGTAAAACCACTTTGGCACATATTATTGCTAAAGAGATGGGCGTAAATATGCGCCAGACTTCAGGTCCAGTGTTAGAACGAGCGGGCGATTTAGCAGCGTTACTGACTAATTTAGAGCCTAACGATGTATTGTTTATTGATGAAATTCATCGGCTATCTCCAGTAGTTGAAGAAATTTTATATCCTGCTATGGAAGATTATCGTTTAGATATTATGATAGGTGAAGGACCTGCAGCTAGGTCAGTACGACTAGATTTGCCACCATTTACTTTAATAGGTGCAACTACGCGTGCAGGCATGCTAACGAATCCTTTGCGCGATCGTTTTGGTATCGTTTCACGTTTGGAATTCTATACTTCAGAGGAGTTGGCGCGCATTGTACATCGCAGTGCAGGTCTGTTAGAAGTTGAAATGGTCGATACTGGTTCTTTAGAAATTGCTAAGCGCTCACGTGGAACCCCGCGCATAGCTAACAGGTTGCTGCGTCGCGTTCGAGATTACGCCCAAGTAAAGGGTGATGGCACTGTGTCAGCGGAAGTTGCCGATGCAGCGTTAAAAATGCTAGATGTAGATAAGTTGGGTTTTGATGTGATGGATAGAAAGCTACTTCTAGCGGTGTTGGAAAAATTTAACGGTGGCCCTGTTGGCTTGGATAATTTAGCTGCCGCCATAGGAGAGGAGCGCGACACCATTGAGGATGTGTTAGAGCCATTTTTAATACAGCAAGGTTATTTAATGCGCACGCCACGTGGACGCATTGCAACAAATCTTGCATATCAGCATTTTGGATTGCCGATACCCAAACATTTGAATAATGAGGCATGGCAAGAGTGATTCAATATGAGCTAAGTATTCAGCCATTTGTCTGGCCGATTCGGGTTTACTACGAAGATACTGATAGCGGAGGTGTAGTCTATCACTCTAATTACTTGAACTTTATGGAGCGGGCGCGCACTGAGTGGTTACGCGCATTAGGTTTTGACCAAACGATTCTGAAGGATTCGATGGGAGTCATCATCGTGGTGCACAGCCTGTCAATTACTTTCAAAAAGCCCGCTTATTTTAATGATATGTTGCAAGTGAACTGTTCGCTTAGCAAGGTGGGGTATAGCAGCATTGAGATGTCACAAAACATTCAGCGTGAAGGCATAGTGTTAATAGATGCGGAGGTTAAAGCGGCTTTTGTTGATGCGGCTACGTTTAAGCCAGTGGCTATACCGATTGAGATTAAACAGAAAATGAATCATTAAGCTGTGATATAAAATATAACAAAATTAAAATAGAACTGGAACAATTATGACTGCAAACGTTGCTAATGATATGTCAATTTTTTCGCTAGTGATGGGCGCTAGCCTTCCTGTGCAATTGGTGATGCTTATTTTGCTGATTACCTCTTTATTTTCTTGGTGGTATATTTTTATTAAAATATCCACCATTAAGCTTGCAGAAGCCAACGCTGAAGAGTTTGAAAATGCATTTTGGAACGGTGGCGATTTAAACAAGCTGTATGAAGGGCTCACCACAGGCCGCCGAAAGCCACAAGGTATGGCCAGTATATTTGAAGCTGGCTTTAAAGAATATGCACGGCATAAACAACAATCTCGTATGGAAGTATCTGATGTGATGGAAGGCGCAAGACGTGCGATGCGTGCGGCCTATAATCGAGAGCTTGATGACCTAGATGCACATTTGCCATTTTTAGCTTCGGTGGGTTCAGTAAGTCCGTATATCGGTTTGTTTGGCACGGTATGGGGCATCATGAATGCGTTTAGAGGTTTGTCTAACGTTGCGCAGGCCACGCTAAGCCAAGTGGCGCCAGGTATTGCAGAGGCGCTTGTTGCCACAGCTATTGGCTTATTTGCTGCGATTCCAGCGGTGATTGCATATAACCGCTTTGCTAGTTCAGTTGATAGGCTGTCTGTGCGATACGAGAGTTTTATGGAAGAATTTACTAACATACTGCAACGTAAATCATAAAGGTAGCGCGAAATGTCACGCACTCGAAAACGCCGCATGATGAACCAAATCAACGTAGTACCTTACATTGATGTCACTTTGGTATTGTTGGTCATTTTTATGGTCACAGCGCCCATGACTAATCCTGGTGTAGTTGATCTACCTAAGGTGGGGCAAACATTAAAACAATCTCAAGTGCCGCCAGTCGTACTAACGGTAAAGCTCAACAAAAAAATTGAATTAGATAGCAAACCAATGGAGCGCGATGAATTGTTATTGGCTGTCCGCCAAGCCCTTGAAAATTCACCTGAGCGATCAGTTGTGATTGCAGCTGATAAGAATGTGAAATATGACGATGTGATTGGCATGATGGATTTACTTAAACAAAACAAGGTAGATAAAGTTGGACTTTTATTATCTCCAGCACGGTGAAATGGAATAACTAGAATCCATGCTTGCTAAATAAATAGTTACATATACACATGATTAGAGCGTATGAAAAAGAAGTGTCATGGAAAGCAGGAGGCCTCGCAGTAGCGGTGCATCTAGTACTGCTAGGGGCGCTGTTGATTTCATTTAATTGGAAAGCTGCACATCCAGTAATTAACGTGACTGAAGTCGAGCTGTGGGATAGCCTCCCTAATATTCAAGCACCAAAAACTGAACCCTTCATACCAGCAGAACCTATTGTTAAAGAGCAGCCAAAACCTGAGCCAATCTTTAAAGAAGATGATAAGGTTGATATTACGCTTGAAAAAAAAATGAAAGAACTTGAACAGAATAAAGTTGAAGAAAAGTTAAAGAAAAATCAGGCTTTAGAGCAAAAAAAACAGTTGGCAGCGCTACAAGAAGAGGCGCGTCAAGACGAAATGCTTAATCAGAATAAACTGTTAAAAGAAAATAAAGCGAAGGATGCACTTAAGAAGTTGCAGCAAGAAGCTCTGGCTGATGAAAAAGCTGAAGGAGACCAACAGGCGCTATCGTCTAAGGCAGCTGCAAATGCAGGTGTTGTAGATGAATTTAAAAACAAAATACAAGCTAAGATCCATGGCAACGTAAATAAATCTTTGTGCGGGGAAGGTAACCCTGAGCTGAAATTTGACATAGGCTTGCTACCAACAGGGGAGTTAAGTGGCAATCCGAAATTAGTCAAATCGAGCGGTAGCGAAGCATGTGATGAGTCGGTAGAACGTGCCATTATGGCTTCTCAGCCCTTCCCACTGCCGAGTGATACCTCACTTTTTTCACAATTTAGAAACTTAAAGCTAAAATTCCGGCCTAATGACTGAGTTTTATATTAAAAATGAAATCGTGAGCGAATGTAACAAAGTGTAAATCGTGTGGCGGCACAACGAGTTTGCAGTAGAATCGAACTGAAGATTCATCATTCAATTTTTATTGATAAAGATACACTAAAAATTAAATCGACAAATTAAATAAAGACATCAAATAGCTTATGAATATAATTCGATCAACGGTGTTTATTGCGGTATTGACACTTTTGTTATCAGTTACAAAGGTTGCAAATGCTGCTTTAGAAATTGAAATTAGCGGGGGCAGCGCGCAGCAGGTCCCGGTTGCAATCGTACCTTTTCAACAAAATGGCAGTAGCGCAGATAATATCAGCAACATCATTGCAGCGGATTTAAAGCGTAGTGGTTTGTTTCGTGTACTGGAAACAGGCGGAGTTGCAAGTCGTCCATCTGATATTATGCAAATTAAATACGCAGAGTGGGCAACTCTTCAGGCTCAGGCAATGGCTGTGGGTGTAGTGGAAACACTGCCGAATAATAGGCTTAAAGTAACTTTTCAATTAGCCGATGTTCTTAAACAAACCCAGCTTACGGGAATGCAATATAACATTACGCCAAGCCAATTGAGAGCGACTGCACATAAAATCGCCGATGTGATTTATGAAAAATTAACAGGTGAGAAAGGTATTTTTTCAAGCCGTATTGCATATATTAACAAAGCAAATGGGCGCTATGCATTGCGCGTCGCTGATGCTGACGGTGAGAATCCATTAACTATGGTGTCATCTAAAGAGCCGATTATTTCACCAGCATGGTCGCCAGATGGCAGTAAAATTGCCTATGTTTCTTTTGAAAAGAAGAAGCCGATTATTTTTGTTCAATCTCTAAGCGGTCAGCGAACTATTCTTGCTAACTTTAAGGGAAATAACAGCGCACCTGCATGGTCGCCAGATGGAAGTAAGTTAGCTATAGTGCTAACTTATGGGGCTAATTCTCAGGTATACACGATTAACTCAGATGGTTCAGGATTGAAGCAAGTCACTAAAAGTAGCGCGATAGATACCGAGCCGACTTGGTCATCTGACGCTAAATGGATTTATTTTAGCTCAGACCGTGGTGGCAGACCGCAGATCTACAAGGTGCCATCTGGCGGTGGTGATGCGCAACGGGTAACATTTGAAGGGACTTATAATCTAAGTCCACGTTTTTCTCCAGATGGAAAATTTCTAGCGATGATCCGGAATGACGGTGGTAAATTTCGCGTGGCACTGCAGGATTTAAGTAATGGCCAAGTGCAGCTGTTAAGTGAAGGATCGCAGGATGAATCGCCTAGTTTTGCACCAAATGGACGTATGTTGCTGTATGCAACGCGCGCAGGAGGTCATGGCGCTTTAGCTGCTGTATCTGCCGATGGGCGTGTGAAACAACGCTTGAACGAATCTGGTGGCGATATAAGAGAGCCGGCCTGGGGTCCAATAATTAAGTGAGTTGATTGTTAATTTGGTACTAACTATTTACGCTATTAGAGCGTTATTATAAGGAGAGCAATATGAATAAATCTACATGGAACAAAAAGTTATTAAGTACTTTAGCACTGGCCTTATTTTTAGGTGCATGTAAAAGTACGCCTATGGTTGATAAGCCGGCAGCAGTAGAAGATAAAAGCCCAGCAACGACACAAAGTACAGCTAAGCCAACTGAAGCTGCGCCATCTGACACTTCAGCAATAAAAGAAGTAAAAATTGATGGCGATGCAACAGGAAGTGCAAATAATCCATTAAAAGATCCAAATAACATTTTGTCAAAACGTAGTATCTATTTTGATTTTGACAGCGATGCGGTTAAAGCCGAGTTTCGTCCATTGATTGAAGCACATGCTAAATATTTGCTCGCAAACAGCAATGCAAAGGCTATTTTACAAGGCAACACTGATGAAATTGGCACGCGTGAATACAACTTATCATTGGGTCAACGTCGTTCAGTTGCTGTGAAAAAATCACTCAACTTACTTGGTGTGCAAGATGCGCAAATTGAAACAGTTAGCTTTGGCGAAGAGAAAGCGACTGAAGGCTGTACTGACGATGCTTGTGCTAAACAAAATCGTCGTGCAGATATTGCATACGTGAACGAGTGATTTAAAGTTTACAAAACACAAGGTTATAAAATATGATGAAAAGACTGATTCTGGCTAACCTGTTTTTGATGCAACTATTTGCAATGAGTAGTCACGCAGCTTTGTTTGATGATAAAGAAGCGCGAAAAAAAATTCTTGAAGTAGAAGCGACAATGAATAGCCAGAATCAGGCGGCTCAAACAGAGCTAGGCAACTTAAAAAAAAGCAATCATGAACTAGAGCAGCGCGTAATCGACATAGAAGCCATTACCAAAGGCGGTGGTTTATTGGATATGCAGAATCAAATAGAGTCTTTAAAGCAAGAAGTGGCAAGGCTTAAAGGTGAGCTGGAGGTTGCAAATCATAATGTAGAGGCTACTCAGCAACGACAAAAAGATTTGTATGGCGATACCGATGTTCGTTTGCGTAAGTTAGAGCTTAATGCAACGCCTGTGGCCACTGTGGCAACAACTGAAGTGGCCGCGACAGCGTCCGCAACCGCTGAAGTAGCAATGCCAGCCAAAAACACGCAAGAATATCAATTGCTGGAGCTTGCTAATGGTTTGTCTAAAGAGGTGAAACATAGAGATGCGTTTAATGCCTATGATAAATTCTTAAAAGACTACCCAAATAGTGCTCTGGCATCTGAAGCTACCTATGGCCTAGGGTATTCACAATTCGCTTTGAAAAACTACAAATCCTCAATAATCACTCAGCAGAAAGTATTAGATTTGTATCCAGAAAGCGCAAAGGTGCCTGATGCCATGTTAAACATTGCAAATAGTCAGATTCAACTAGGTCTGGTGCCAGGAGCTAAAAAAACTTTGCGGGAATTAATCGCTAAATTCCCGAATAGTGAAGTGATTACTGCCGCGCAAAAACGACTGAAAGCATTAGAAGCCATTAAGTAGGTGTGTGTTAAATTGGATTACGTTAGTTTCATGCCTGTTAAATTCTAGTGGTTAAATCACCTGTAAAACATCAGCTTAGCTCTAATTAGTTAAGCTGATTTCAGTTATAATGGCGCCAATCAAAATGGCGCTATTTTTTTTAAATATTTAATGAAGCTAAAAATTCACGAAATTTTCTATTCGATACAAGGTGAATCCTCACGTATAGGTTTGCCTACGGTGTTTGTGCGTTTAACAGGATGCCCGATGCGCTGTGTGTATTGCGATACTGCTTATGCTTTTAGTGGTGGAACCAACATGGAAATTGCCGATATTCTAAGCAAGGTGTCCGAGTTCGGGACAGAGTACGTCACCGTTACTGGTGGCGAGCCGCTCGCACAAAAGGACTGTCTCGTATTGTTGAAGGATTTATGTGATGCTGGTTTTAACGTATCTCTTGAAACAGGTGGTGCGATTGATATAAGCCCAGTAGATAAACGCGTTTCTGTGATCTTGGATGTAAAAACACCAGATTCAGGTGAACTAAAAAATAATGTATGGGGTAATCTGAATCATCTAAAAAGTACGGACGAAGTGAAATTTGTACTATGTAGTCAGGCAGATTACGAATGGGCAAAAGATTTAATAAGTACACATAAAATTCCTGATAAATGCCCAGTATTATTTTCACCAGTGTACAGCCAGGTGAACCCTACCGAATTGGCCGAATGGGTATTGAACGACAGATTGCCAGTGCGAATGCAAGTGCAGTTGCACAAGATTTTGTGGGGCGAGAAACCTGGAGTTTAATTTGCCTTCAGATATGAAAATAAAAATGAAAAACAAAGCGAAAAAAAATGCTGTGGTATTGCTTTCTGGGGGCTTAGATTCTGCTACCTGTCTTGCTATAGCTAAGTCACAGGATTTTGACTGCTATTGTTTAAGTTTAGATTATCACCAACGCCATATTGCTGAGTTGCATGCCGCAAAAAAACTAGCCAGCGTGATGGGTGCAATAGCACACAAAACTGCAAATTTGGACCTATCGTTATTTGGAGGTTCAGCACTCACTGATGAGGCGATTGCAGTGCCAGAACATGAAACCGCGGGCATTCCCATTACTTATGTGCCCGCGCGCAACACCATTATGTTGTCACTGGCACTGGCGTGGGCAGAAGTATTGCAAAGTCAGGATATTTTTATTGGTGTCAATGCGCTCGATTATTCTGGTTATCCAGATTGTCGGGGTGAGTATATTCGAGCATTTCAAACGATGGCGAATTTAGCGACAAAGAGTGCAGTGGAAGGGCGTACGATTACTATTCACGCGCCTCTGATAGATATGACAAAAGCGCAGATAGTAGAATTAGGTACTAAACTTGGTGTGGATTATACGATGACAGTTTCCTGTTACCAGGCTGACAAAAATGGTGAGGCGTGTGGACTTTGTGATTCATGTAGATTAAGGCGAGAAGGCTTTGCGGCGGCGGGATTGGTTGATCCAACTCGATATAAAAACCATTGTGTTTGATGATGGTAATTATAAATTTAGATAAATCAACGACAAAATACATAAAGCACTTGTCAAAACTACAATTAATAGCGTAAAATCCGCGCCTTTCTGCGATAAATTTTTCAATAAAGAGAACAAAGATTATGGTTATTATTCGTTTAGCTCGTGGTGGCGCGAAAAAAACTCCTTTCTACAACTTAGTAGTGGCTGATTCACGCAATCGTCGTGATGGTCGCTTTATCGAGCGTGTTGGTTTTTACAACCCATCAGCAAAAGCTGGTGCAGAAGCGCTTCGTGTAGATCAAGAGCGTGTTACATTCTGGCAAGGTCAAGGCGCTCAACTGTCAGATACAGTTGCACGCTTGGTTAAATTCCATGCTAAAGGCCCAGAGCACGCTATTGTTGCTAAAGCAAAAGATGCTGCTAAAGCTGATGCTGTTAAAGCAAAAATTGCTGCTGTTGAAGCTGCTAAAGTAAAAGCTGCTGCTGATGCTGCTAAAGCTGAAGCAGATGCTAAAGCCGCTGAAGAAGCTGCGGCCGCAAAAGAAGCCGCAGAGGCTGCAAAAGCCGCTGAAGCCGAGGCCGCAGCCGAGGCCGCAGCTGCTCCAGTAGAAGCAGCTGCTGAAGAAGCGCCAGCTGAAGTTGCTGAAACACCTGCTGCAGACGCTTAATTATTATCACTAATATTGATCATTACTTAGGTGATGTGATACCTAGGTAAATGACAAAGTCTGTGAGTAATTCAGCCGAAAGTAATATGGTAGTCATGGGGCGCATCGTTGCGCCCTACGGCGTTTTTGGTTGGCTAAAAATTGTGCCAGATACTGAAGCGTTTGATGGTTTATTTGATTACGACACTTGGTGGCTAGGCAAAGGCGATGATTGGTGTGAAATGGTGGTTGAAACTGCCAAAACTCACAATGATGTGCTGGTAGTTAAGCTAAAAGGCATTGATGATCGCGATGCCGCGCTTGCATGCAAGGGTAAGCAAATTGCTGTGCCAAGAGAACTATTGCCTGAAGCTGAAGAAAATGAGTATTACTGGTCAGACTTGATTGGTTTACGTGTTAAGAACAAACAGGATGTAGATTTCGGCCTAATTGTTGATGTGTTTGAAACTGGTGCGAATGATGTGATTGCAGTTCGTGCAGATGCCGTTAAGCAAGAAAATATAGTAGATAAGGCAGTAGCTAAAGAGAAGCCACAAGAAAGATTGTTGCCGTTCATTGATGCAGTAGTGCTTGAGGTGGATTTAGCAGCAAAAACGATGTTAGTGGATTGGGATGCATATTTCTAACCATATGGTTTAGATTTGATTATGGCATTTAAGTTTGACATCGTTACGCTGTTTCCCGAAATGTTTGACGCCATTACTAAATATGGCATCACAAGCAGAGCGTTACAGCAAAAGATTTATGATGTGCAGTTTTGGAACCCTAGAGATTCCACTACCGATAATCATAAAACTGTAGATGACAGACCTTATGGTGGTGGTCCAGGCATGGTAATGCTTGCAGAGCCTTTAGAACAAGCCATTAGTTCAGCGAAAGTAAGCCAAGCTGAAAAGAATATTGAAAGTTGGGTAATCCATCTTTCACCAGCGGGTCAGCCGCTGACGCATGAAAAAGTTATGCAGTTAAGTAAGAAGCAAGGTTTAGTGTTGTTAGCTAGTCGTTATGAAGGTGTAGACCAGCGATTGATTGACGCGCAGGTAGATGAGGAAATCTCCATCGGCGATTATGTGTTAAGTGGTGGTGAATTACCCGCCATGGCGCTAATGGATGCGATAGTCAGGCTTTTGCCAGGCAGTTTAGGTGATAGTGATTCCGCCATTGAAGATTCATTTGTAGATGGCTTATTAGATTGCCCGCACTATACTAGGCCAGAAGAATATAATGGTGTGAAAGTGCCTGAAATTTTAACCTCAGGAAATCACGCAAAGATTAAACAGTGGCGGTTGAAAATGTCACTGAAAAGAACTCGGGATCAACGTCCCGATTTATTGGCCGCAAGGCCGTTGACGAAAGAAGAAGCACGGCTGCTAAAAGAGCTTGATATTGAGCAAACTAATTAGCAGGAACAAGCCTCTTTATAATTAAAAGGAACCCGCCGAGGTTAAGATTTTAAAAATTTAAATCAAGGCGATATAAAGGAAATATAGAAAATGGCAGATATTATTAAAATGCTAGAAGAGGAAGAGATTGCCCGTTTAGGCAAAACCATTCCATCTTTTGCACCAGGCGACACTGTAGTAGTTGGCGTAAACGTAGTTGAAGGTACACGTAAACGTGTACAGTCATACGAAGGCGTTGTGATTGCTAAACGTAACCGTGGTTTGAACTCATCATTCATCGTACGTAAAATCTCATCTGGCGAAGGTGTTGAGCGTACATTCCAAACTTACTCACCGCTAATCGCTAGCATTGAAGTTAAACGTCGTGGTGATGTTCGCCGTGCGAAACTTTATTACCTACGTGAGCGTTCAGGTAAATCAGCACGTATTAAAGAGAAATTATTCTCACGTGAAAAAGAAGTAATGGCTCCAGAGACAAGCGCTTAAATATCTGTAGTTTTTACTGAATAGCAAAAAACCCAAATGTCGAAAGGCCTTTGGGTTTTTTTGTGTTGATGATTTTTCCCATGACCTTTCATGTGATTTTTTATTTGCATATGGACTACATTCGTTTAACATGACGCGATGATAAATCATTTTGATGCGCTAATAAATGCGCCTTTTGGCGCTGTGGCAATGACTTTGCATGGCAATCATCTTGCAATAGATTTGTTGTCAGAATCACCTTTACAAGAAAATTTGCAATCAAACAATGTTTTAATCAATCAAGCTTATGAGCAGATACTGCAATATCTAGAGCAAGCTACGCCCCCATTTAATTTATCTCTAAGCACGCAACAAGGCACCGCTTTTCAGCAACGTGTCTGGCAGGCGATTGCTGCAATTCCATTAGGTAAGACTGCCACCTATGGGCAGATAGCCAAAAAAATCGGCTCAGGGCCTCGCGCTGTGGCTAATGCCTGTGGTGCAAATAGCATTCCGCTTATTATTCCATGCCACCGCGTAGTTGCGCAAAACGGCTTAGGCGGATTTATGCAAGGCAAAGAAAATGGTTTGTCAGTAAAACGCTGGTTGTTAGCGCATGAAGGTGTGCAAGGCTACACATATGAGTGAGCGCACACTTTCTCCACAAGACTCGGTAGAGCTGGATACCTTTATAGATCATTTATGGTTAGAAGATGGCTTGTCTAAAAATACGCTAGAAAGTTATCGCTTAGATTTAAGTGCATTTGCACTTTGGCTCACGCCACAAAACAAACAACTACTTTCCGTAGATCAAGCCGATATTCAGCAATATCTCGCTGTCAAATTTCCAAAAAGTAAGCCGCGCAGCATTAGTCGATTGATTGCCAGTATGCGCAGATTCTATCGCTATTTAATGCGGGATAACAAAATTAGCCTAGATCCGACCATCCAAATTCAATCACCAAAACTACCCCGCAGTTTGCCTAAAAGTTTGAATGAAGATGAAGTCATTGCTTTGCTCAATGCACCTGTAATTGAGGAGCCGGCAGGATTGCGCGATAAAGCTATGCTAGAACTACTCTACGCCTGCGGATTGCGTGTATCAGAGTTAGTAGGTGTCAGAGTCACTGAAGTGAGTCTGAGTGATGGCGTTGTGCGCATTACAGGTAAAGGCAGTAAAACGCGTTTGGTACCAATGGGCGAAGATGCGGTAGATTGGATTACACGCTATTTAAAAGAAGCTCGGCCAGAAATTTTACAAAAGCGTCTGTGTGATGCCTTGTTTGTGACAAATCGTGGCGACGCAATGACGCGTCAAGCGTTTTGGTATTTGATTAAGCGCTATGCATTGCTGGCGGGAATTAATAAGCATATGTCACCACATGTATTACGCCATGCATTTGCTACACATTTGTTGAATCACGGCGCAGATTTAAGAGTAGTGCAGATGTTACTTGGGCATTCCGACATTTCAACTACACAGATTTATACGCATGTGGCGCGAGAGCGCTTAAAACAGCTGCATAGCATGCATCATCCACGTGGGTAAGCTTAAAGATATTTCCTTAATAGAAATTAAATGAAAGACTTTAAGTCTTGAGATCCAGAATCACGATGACTTCTTTAAAAGTTTTTAAAAAATATAAATATAAATATCAGTATCAATAAGCTTTAAGCAGTCCAATTTTTAGTACGTATAATTTCCACCCCCAACGCCTTTAGCCCCGGTAATATCCCAGGTTTGGCCACTTTAATTTTCACACTTAAAGCACCAAATTCTTTCAAAATCAATTGGCAAATATGTTCGGCTAAGGCCTCTACTAATTTAAAGCTATTATCTGTTAAGGTTTCGCGTATGCGGTTAACGACTGCGCCGTAGTCTATGGTGTCTGCAATGGCGTCGCTTTTGCAGGCGTTTGATAAGTCGTAGCCGATATCAATGTCTAGGATGATTGTTTGCGGCATCATGCGTTCCCACTTGGGCACGCCTAGTTTGGTTTGTACTTTAACTTGTTCTAAAAAAATGGTGTCCATACAATTGAGGTTTATCGTATAAAATATAATTTAGTGATTTTAGAGCATCTCAAGAGGGTTGGGCGAAATGAATGAATTAGGGTTTGTTCCAGTAACATTGATTCCAGTAGTTTGGATTGTTGCTGCATATTTATTGGGTTCTGTCGCATTTGGTATCATCGTGAGTAAGTTGTTTGGTTTGCCAGATCCGCGTACGGTGGGTTCAGGAAATCCAGGTGCAACTAATGTATTGCGTAGCGGTAAGAAATTAGCTGCTGCGCTCACTTTGCTGGGTGATGTGCTAAAGGGTTGGTTGCCTGTCTGGTTAGCGCTACAGTCTGATATGTTGATGTGGGTGGTGTCTTGGGTTGGTGTGGCGGTATTTTTTGGGCATTTGTATCCAATTTTTTATAAATTCAAAGGTGGAAAAGGCGTGGCTACTGCGCTAGGAGTGATGTTAGCTATTTCGCCATTACTCGGTTTGGCGGCAATGGTGACGTGGGTTGTGGTGTTTGCTGTTTCACGCTACTCATCACTCGGTGCAATTGCGGCAGCGGCACTCGCGCCGATATATGCATGGTTTCTACTGTCAGCATATAAAGACTACGTGATTACGGTGACCGTCATGGCGATAATGTTAATTTGGCGCCATAAAAGCAATATTCAAAAGTTATTGGCGGGGACTGAATCAGGTTTTGGTAAGAAAAAGTAATCGGCTTTTTAAATGGTGGGTTTTTGCAATTCCGCTAAATCCCACCGCGGTCGCACACTAAAGCCATAATTTCTACTACCCTTGCCATTCATGGCTTTAAGGCGCATCGCGCCTGCGAAGGCAATCATCGCGCCGTTGTCAGTGCAGAACTCCAATCGTGGGTAGCTCACTTTGCATAACTTACGTTCAGTTGCGGCATTTAACTTTTGGCGCAACCTTGAATTTGCGCCTACGCCACCTGAAACTACTAAATTATCTAAGCCAGTTTCACGCAATGCAGTCATGCATTTTAGCGTTAATATTTCTGTAACAGCTTCTTGAAACTCCCATGCAATATCCGCTTTAGTCTGGGCGTCTAAAGGCTGATGTTGATTTGCCAGGGTGAGTACCGCAGTTTTTAAGCCGCTAAAACTGAAGTTCAAGTCGCCGCTATTCAATAATGGGCGCGGTAACTTAAAGCGTGCTTTACCTTGTTCAGCAAGCTTAGCGAGCGCAGGACCGCCTGGATAACCTAAACCTAATAATTTAGCGGTTTTGTCAAAGGCTTCACCAGCTGCGTCATCTAAGGTGTCGCCAAGCAGTTCATATTCGCCAATATCATCTACTCTCATCAGTTGACTGTGGCCGCCAGAAACAAGCAGAGCCACAAACGGAAAAACAGGCGGATTTTCTTCAAGTAAAGGTGCAAGTAAATGCCCTTCAAGATGATGCACATTAATCGTGGGGATTTGTAAGCTGAACGCGAGAGATTCCGCAAAGCTTGTGCCGACTAATAGCGCACCAGATAGGCCAGGACCCTGTGTGTAGGCGATTGCATCAATATCTTGCAAAGTTTTATTAGCAGATCTTAAAACACTTTCAGTAAGTGGCAATACGCGACGTATATGGTCACGCGAAGCTAGCTCAGGTACTACACCGCCATATTCAGCATGCATTTCAACTTGTGAATGCAGTGCGTGTGCGAGCAAACCCTCTTCGGTATCGTATAATGCAAGTCCTGTTTCGTCGCAGGATGATTCCACGCCTAAGATTAACATCTAATTTCAACACTTTAAGATTCTAAAAGTTGAATTATTGCGCATTTCAACTCTAAATGTACAAAAGAAATGGTAAACGCATAAAAGTAATTGAATAAAAACAATTATGCGATTAAAATAGTCGGCTTTTCTCAGTTTCCAAATCTTGAGCGCGTTAAACGCTTGGTGGGAATTTGAGCATACCAATTTTATTTTGTAATTTATTTTCTAATTAAACTGTTCTTATAAGAGAGATTGAATGTCTAGTGTACGCGTAAAAGAAAATGAGCCGTTTGACGTTGCCCTTCGCCGTTTTAAACGCCTAATCGAAAAAACAGGTTTGTTGAATGATCTTCGCGCTCGCGAGTTCTACGAGAAACCGACTTGGGAGCGTAAGCGTAAAGCTGCCGCTGCTGTTAAACGTCAATACCGTCGTTTAATGAAACAAACACTTCCAGCAAAATTATTCTAATTAACCGTCAATGGCTGATTCAAATAACGCACAGGAAAATTCGGAAGAAGCATTCTGGAAATTGACCGATAAGTTTATCGGCTTTGCAAATGAGCAGGCTGAAAACAATGAGATAGGTGTGGTTAATTCGAGTCTTTTATTTGCATCTGCAAGGTTTAATACATTTTTAATTGCGACACAATGTGGCAATAAAGAAGCCTTTGAGACTGAAAAAGTCGCTGCGTTAGAGTACTTTGTCAATCAATACAAAATTGCGCTCACTGAGCACATGGCAGATTATCAAGCTAAATTTGATACTTACATTAATTAAGACCGCGCAATTTTAATGAGCCTTAAGCTACAAATCACTGAAGATATGAAAACTGCAATGCGTGCTAAAGATAGTGCGCGTTTAGGCGCTATTCGCCTATTGCAGGCGGCTATTAAACAGCGTGAAGTAGATGAGCGTATTGAATTAAGTGATGCTGACGTTATCTCTGCAATTGAAAAAATGCTGAAACAGCGACGTGATTCAATTGCCGCTTATGAATCTGCTAACAGAGATGACTTGGCTGATATTGAGAAGTTTGAAGTGAGCGTGCTTCAAACTTATTTACCGCAACAATTAACCGATGCAGAAGTTGCTGAAATTTTAGAGCAAGTTGTCGCTGAAATCGGTGCTGTGGGGATTAAAGATATGAGCAAGGTAATGGCTGCGATTAAGCCTTTAGTTGCTGGTAAGGCTGATATGGGTAAAATTTCAGGTTTAATTAAAACGCGTTTAGCTTAAGTAATATTTGAATTTTTAGATGTTTATAGTAGAGGAGCGATAAGCTCCTTTTTTGTTTTCAGAATCTAAATTAAGCTAAAATTACCAAAAGACTTAAATATAAGTAGATAATTTTGATTCCAGAAAGCTTTATACAAGAGCTACTCAATCGGGTCGACATCGTTGATGTGATTGATAAATGCACGCCGCTAAAAAAAGCGGGCGCTAATTATTCTGCTTGTTGCCCGTTCCACAACGAAAAGTCCCCAAGCTTTACTGTTAGTCCTACTAAGCAGTTTTATCATTGCTTTGGATGTGGTGCGCATGGTACTGCGGTGGGTTTTCTAATGGAGTATCAGGGCTTAAGTTTTGTGGAAGCAATTAATGAGCTTGCCAGAATGGTTGGTATGATCGTGCCACAAGAAGCGCGTGACCCAGATAAACCAGCACCTAAAGTTGTTGTTGGACTGCAGGAATCATTACAGCAAGCCGCGCAATATTACAAAGCGCAGTTGAAAATTTCAGAGCGTGCGATTGATTATTTAAAAGGCCGCGGATTAAGTGGAACTGTGGCCGCCAAGTTTCAGATAGGTTACGCCCCAGCAGGCTGGCAAAATTTACAAGGTGTTTTCCCTCAATATGAGAATGAAGCTTTAAATATTGCTGGATTGGTTGTTGAAAATGAGCAAGGCAAGCGTTATGACCGTTTTCGTGATCGTATTATGTTCCCAATTCATGACCATAAGGGGCAGGTCATTGGTTTTGGTGGAAGAGTGATAAATCCTGAAGATACACCAAAATATTACAACTCACCTGAAACGCCCTTATTCCAAAAAGGCCATGAACTTTACGGACTATTTTTAGCGCGACGAGCGATACGCGATGCCGGTAGAGTGCTGGTTGTTGAAGGTTATATGGATGTTGTTGCTTTGGCGCAATATGGCATTGAGTATGCCGTAGCCGCTTTAGGTACAGCGACCACGCCATTTCATATTACCAAGCTCATGCGCCAAACTGATGAGATTGTTTTTTGTTTTGACGGCGATAATGCAGGGCTGACTGCCGCCTGGAGGGCAGCCATGAATGCATTGCCTGCGTTAACCGATGGCTTAAAGCTTTCATTTTTGTTTTTACCCAAAGAGCATGATCCTGATTCGTATATAAGGGAATTTGGTAAAGAAAAGTTTGAGGCTGAAATTAAAGCTGCCATGCCATTATCGCAATACATATTAAAGCATTTAAGTGAAAATAATGCATTGCAAAGTCAAGAAGATAAAGTGCGATTTTTGAACGATGCAGAACCTATCATGCAACAAATAAATGCACCACGTAGCGCGATGTATTTACGTAAAAAAGTGGCGGAATTAGCGCAGTTATCTATTGATGAAATGCACAGTCTACTTAAATTACCTAAACTTAATAAGTCGCCAGTGCAAGCTAGGCCTAAGCTTACGCGGACCACAAATTCATTACATAAGCGTTTTTGTTTAGCTATGCTGAGTCATCCATCGCTCGCTAGTGTGGATGATTTGCTTTGGCTAGCGGGTGATTCGGATGAAGAGTTATTATTACGCAGAACTATTGAAACTTGTTTAAGTCAGCCCCATTCTAAACCTTCAGTCGTCATGCTTGCTCTTGAAAATGTAGTGGATGCATCAGTAATGCGTGAACTAGAGCGTGAGCTAAGTGCCTTAGATGAAACGCTAGATTTGGAGTTGGAGCTTGTAGGAGCAAGGCAGCAATTGCATAGAGTATATTTGAACAAAAATGAAAATACATTATTGGCGAAAATTAGCGAAAAACCCTTGAGTACATTAACTGAAGATGAGCGAGCTTTGCTTAAAAGTTTAGGTAATAAACTCAAGTAAAAATAGGGTTTAATTCTGCTATAATAGAGGGTTGTAGAAATCATATTCATCATGCTTGGAAGAAAGCTAAGCGCATGGTGAGCATAAAATTAGAGGTGTGTCATGGCAAGACCGAAGAAAAGTGATCAGGCAGATGAAAAAAAGAAGGCAGAGACTATTAGCCCAGAGCAACTGGAAGCTAATGCTGATGAGCGTCGCACTCGCCTAAAAACACTCATTATCTTGGGTAAAGAACGCGGCTATCTAACATACGCGGAAATTAACGATCATCTACCAGATGACGTGCAAAACTCAGAACAAATCGATGGCATTATCGGCATGATTAATGACATGGGTATCCAGGTGTACGAAGAAGCGCCCGATGCCGAAGTGTTATTAATGTCAGATGCGCCACCAGCTGTGACAGATGAGGATGCAGTTGAGGAAGCGGAGCAAGCACTTGCAACTGTGGATTCAGATTTCGGGCGTACTACAGACCCAGTACGTATGTATATGCGCGAGATGGGTACGGTTGATTTGCTCACTCGGGAAAGTGAAGTTGAAATTGCCCGCCGCATTGAAGATGGTTTAAAGCATATGGTGCAAGCGATTGCTGCATGTCCAACCACCATTGGAGCATTGTTAGATTTAGTCACTAAAATTGAGAATGATGAATTAAGTGTTGATGATTTAGTCGATGGCATGATTGATTCTGACGTAGGAGCTGTTGAAGCTGCTGCAATGGAAGAAGATGAAGATGATGAATCAGAAGATGATATAGAAGATGAAGATGAAGGTGATGAGGATGGTGCAAAAGCTGCCGCTATTTCCGCCGAAGCTTTAGCTAAATTAAAAGAAGAAGTTCTGAGTAGGTTTGTGCCAATACGTGCAGCCAATCAAAAAATGACGATAATTCTGCCTGTAAAAGGTTCGCAAGATCCTGAATATCAAGCACTATTATCAGAGATTTTAGTTGGTCTTACTGCATTTAGATTTTCACCAAAGCAAGTAGAAGGTCTGTGTGATCAGGTGCGAAACTTGGTTGAAACAGTGCGTGGGCATGAACGTAAAGTGTTGGATTTTTGTGTAGAAAAATCTGGAATGCCACGTCTGTATTTCATAAAATCTTTCCCTGGTAATGAGTGCAATCAAAACTGGCTGGCTGAAGAGCTGAAAGCTGACAAGCCATACGTTGAAAAATTAACGCGCTATAACCACTCTATTTTAGATCAACAACAACGTTTGATTGATTTAGAGAAGAACGTTGGTATACCAATCAAAGAGCTTAAAGAAATCAATAAGCAGATGACTACAGGCGAGGCGCGTGCACGCCGTGCGAAGCGAGAGATGATTGAAGCTAACTTACGTTTGGTAATTTCAATTGCGAAGAAATATACCAACCGAGGTTTGCAGTTTTTGGATTTAATTCAAGAAGGAAATATCGGCTTAATGAAAGCGGTAGATAAATTTGAATATCGCCGTGGTTTTAAATTTTCAACTTATGCTACATGGTGGATACGTCAAGCAATTACTCGCTCGATTGCAGATCAGGCAAGAACCATTCGTATTCCTGTGCATATGATTGAAACAATCAACAAAATGAATCGTATCAGCCGTCAAATATTGCAAGAAACTGGCATCGAGCCAGACCCAGCAACATTAGCCGAAAAAATGGAAATGCCTGAAGATAAGATTCGTAAAATCTTAAAAATCAGCAAAGAACCCATCTCAATGGAAACGCCGATTGGTGATGATGAAGATTCACATTTGGGAGATTTTATTGAAGATGGTCAAACGCTGGCTCCAGTAGATGCAGCAATATATGCAAGCTTACGCGATGCAACAAGTGAAGTTCTAGAGTCACTCACCCCACGTGAAGCTAAGGTGCTAAGGATGCGTTTTGGTATTGAAATGAATACTGATCATACGTTGGAAGAAGTAGGTAAACAGTTTGATGTTACGCGTGAGCGCATTCGCCAAATTGAAGCAAAAGCATTACGTAAATTGCGCCACCCAACGCGTTCTGAAAGATTGCGTAGTTTCTTGGAAACTGGACAAGATTAATAAGTAGCGAAATGGTTTCGGCCCCCTAGCTCATGCTTGGTTAGAGCAGCGGACTCATAATCCGTTGGTGCTGTGTTCGACTCACAGGGGGGCCACCAATATAAACAAGGACTTAATGTAGTAATTTAGGTCTTTGTATGCCACTCCAAAAACCCCATGCCAAGTGTTGTGCCAACTTGGTTTGGGGGTATGGTAAACTAATACCAACATTTGGAGTTTATATGGCTGACAATATCAGGAGGCTACCATCAGGTAGCTTTCAAGTAAGAATGCTGAAAGAAGGAAAACAGCACTCTAAATCATTCACATCTCAAAAAGATGCAAAAGAGTATCTTGCTAGTGTTATTACTGGCATAAAGTCTAAAACACTCAATACCACATCTAAAATTCCAACCTTTGAAGATTTATGGGACACCTATAAATCAGGTGACTACTGGGATAAGAAAAAACCCACAACCAAGAAAAGAGAGCTTCAAGTTATTGGGGTTATCCTAGAAAAAATAGGACAACTTAAAATTGATAAAATTAAAAGAAGCACCATAGCCCTTTATAAACTTGAAAGAAGTAAAGAAACTTACTTAAAAAAGAAAGTGCCCACACATTACAGTGGCACACAAATTAGACTTGAAATGTGTCTAATTTCTGCTGTTTTTTCATACATCATTAAAGAGTTGGGTGACATCTATGATGAGTGGATTGAGGTAAACCCTTGCATTGGAGTAAAAAAACCAGATACAAGTAGCAGAATTGTAAGGGTTGATAATACTGAATACATTAAGCTTCTAGCTTATTTTAATGGCAGAAATGATAGAACATCAATCTTTCTTGGACATATGTTGCAGATTGCATACTACACAGGAATGAGGGTCAGTGAAATTGGTAGAATGCAATGGAATGACATAATTTACAACTATGGAACTTGGGGTGATGGAACACCAAAACACATAATTTTGATACCCACTTCAAAAAATGAAGAACCAAGACCAATACCAATATATGCAGAATTAAAAAAAGTGCTTGATAATGTATGGGAATTTAAAAAATACAAAGATTTAGCACCAGAGGAAAGTAGATATATTTTCTGGTCACTAACAAAGAAAGGTGAATATAGACCATATGAGCCAGCACCACACTTATATAAAATAAAAACTCAATTAGGCATTACATCAGGGTTAAGCTTTCACCATTTTAGGCATGAATTTATAAGCCAAGAATTTGAAAGAGGTGAACTTGACCCTTTAACAATAAGCAGGAAAACTGGGCATAAAAATCTGCAAGTGTTAAACAAGTATGCACACTTAAACCCTAACCTAATTAAATAGCATCATCTAGATTGTTTAGCTATTTTATCCATACCAAAAATTATTGTTACAAAGCATCAAATTGAGGTTTTTTTTGCAGAAAAGCAAGTTTATTGATGTTAGCAGTTATAGGCTAGTGCCTAAATAATAACCTACAAAGGTATGGGCAGGCCATTTTTCTGTATTGGCCAGTGTAGTAGAATGTAAACTATAATTGCACCAAAATTCAGAAGCCAACCTATTGGTATTTTTACAATCTTCTTGAAAAAAAATATCCTTCAAAAGTTCCACCTCAACCAATTGTGACTCATCGTCTATAGACTTATAGGCTTCATTTCTACGATTATACTAGAATGAATATCCAAAGACTATTTGGCAATAATGTTAAAAAGAATCGTGAAGCAAAAAATTGGTCTCAAGATCTTCTTTCAGACAAATCTTCTCTACACAGAACTTATATAAGTGGCATTGAACGAGGCATAAGAAACCCAACAATAGAAATTGTTGAGAGATTAGCTAGTGCATTGGATATTCCTGTTTCTGAATTATTTAAGGATCCCCAATAGCATGACTGTTTATTCTACTGAAAAACAAGCTAAAGAAATTGCAGCCTATTTAACCTCTTATATGCGGATCCCATTTTTCCAAGATGATGCAATTCCTGGGCAAATAATGGAAAAGATAATTTCAAAAGTCCATGGAGCCAGACAATTACCTACATACGATTATGTTGATGTTGTTATTGAGGGAAATGATGGTTCTAAAAAAGGAAATGTAATAAAAGGTGTTGGTTGGTCAGTAAAGTCAACAAAGGAGTCAACTCCCCTAACTTGGAAAAGAGCGAAAATAGAGAAAAAAAGATCTTTGATTGAAGCCTCAGAAGATGCTGATGAGAGTATCTCAGCCATTGGCTTACAAGCACTTGGTGATGCTATCATTGATTTTTGTAATGATCATGCACAGCAAAGTATGGACAAACACAATTTAGATGAAATAGGATATTCTCGTCTAATTATGTTTGAGAACAACACTGCAATATATTTCGAAAAACTTTTATGCTCAAAACTAAAACCACTTATATTTGATAAAGCAGATTACATATGGAAATGGTCAAGCCAAAAGAAAACTGGACGTCACCCGCTTTACTAGACAGTTACGCGCTTCCAATTTGCAATGCTTCAAACACCATCGGGCTTAGCTGATTAAGATAACTATGCCGACGTTTACGATTGTAAAACACTTCAATGTAAT